>Ga0100378_1006411_pt1 | contig 10621 bp, 11 predicted proteins | sample CryGeymeta201502_FD_81535 | JGI IMG/M metagenome (GOLD analysis project Ga0100378, IMG submission 81535) | Groundwater microbial communities from Crystal Geyser aquifers in Utah, USA - Crystal Geyser metaG 2015-02 | ecosystem: Environmental > Aquatic > Deep subsurface > Groundwater | place: USA...
AATCATGAATATGTAGGCGCTAAAATTACTGATAAAATAATGTCTAGGTTGCGGTTTACTAATGATGACAGAGAAAGAGTAGTGAATCTGGTCAAAAACCACATGTTTTATTATAATGTTGATGAGGTCTCAGCCGCTTCAGTTCGTCGTTTAATCGTTAAAGTTGGTCAGAAGAATTTAAAAGATCTAATAGATTTGAGAATATCAGATCGTCTTGGCTCAGGAACCCCTAAAGCTAAGCCTTATAAGCTCCGTCATTTGGAATATATGATGGAGAAAGTGCAAAATGATCCAATTTCTGTGAAGATGTTAAAGGTAAATGGTGACGATGTTATAAAAATTATAGGTATCCCCCCCGGACCTAAAGTAGGAGCGATATTAGACGTACTGCTTAGTGAAGTAATTGAAAACCCAGAGTTAAATACAAAAATATATTTAAGTAAACGAGTTAAAGATTTGGCCAAGTTAGAACTAGCTGAACTTAGATTACAGGCCAAAGAAGTGATAGAAGAAAAAAGAGTAGAAGAAGATAAAAAGATTAAGCGTCAATTTAAAGTTTAATAAATAATATCAATATATAGCTATGAAAAAAATTACATATTTTTTGTTTTTAGTGTTTGTTGGTTTAACAGTCTCAGCTTGTACTACCACAACTAATGAAGAAGTCATAGTTGATAATTCTAATAATATAATATTACCGGTCTCACCTGTTGAGCCGGCACCAGTTAGTGAAGAGCTGGTTAACAATAATAACAACATGAAGTCACTTGAACAACACGAAGATTTATTAGGTGAGTATTCTCAGGCAGTAATTAAAACTAATCTAGGAGATATTACGGTTAAGTTCTATGGTGAAGACTCACCGGTCACCGTAAATAATTTTTTAAATTTAGCTAAAGAAGGGTTTTATGACGGCATTAAGTTCCATCGGATAATTAAGGGCTTTATGATCCAAGGCGGTGACCCGCTTACTAAAACTGCTGATGTGAACTTGTACGGTACTGGTGGTCCTGGTTATAAATTTCAAGATGAATTTAATACTAAAAAGTTAGTAGCAGGCAGTTTAGCTATGGCTAATTCCGGGCCAGGAACTAATGGTTCTCAATTCTTTATTGTTACCGCCGAAGAAACTCCTTGGCTCGATGGTCGCCATACAAATTTTGGTCAAGTGGTATCTGGTTTAGATATCGTACAAAAGATTGAAGCGGTAGAGACAGGTGTTAATGACCGTCCGATTCAGGATGTCGTTATTGAAGGTATTGAATTGTTAAAATAATAAACTATCTTTGTTTTAGGAAACTAAAACACCCCGCTAACGCGGGGTGTTTTTTCTAAATGTACAAGTTAGAATCTCTTTTCTAGAGGGCGAGCTTCGTTGACAACAACTTGGCGTCCATCTAATTCCTGACCATTATACATATCAATAGCGGCTTGGGCTTCGTCGTCGTTTTCCATTTCAACAAAACCAAATCCCTTAGAGCGTTGGGTCATGCGATCCATGATTACAACGGATGATAGAACCTTACCAACTTTGGCAAAAGCTTCACCTAGAGTCTGATCAGTTGTCTTGAAATTCAAGCCACCGATAAATAATTTTTTCATTTTTTTTTGACACTAATTACTTTTAAACGTAAGACGACCTTTTTTTAAAAAAAGAGCGGATGGTCCGCTCTTTTTTGAAAATTGCTTACCTGCCTACATTTTACCGTTAATACATTAGGCCGTCAATAGAGGGTAACTAGGAGACAATTAATTTAACACCAGGACTCATAGATGAGGAAATACTGATGTTTTTAATAAAGGTGCCCTTAGCTGAAGCGGGTTTTGACTTCTTTATAGTATCAAGAAGAGTGGCGTAATTTTCTAACAATTTCTGATCATCAAAACTCATTTTGCCAATTACCGTGTGAATATTGGCAGTATCATCATTTTTAAAGCTAATTTTACCCTTTTTAAGCTCTTGAACAGTTTTAGCTGGGCTAGTAGTAACTGTATCATTCTTAGGGGAGGGCATTAGACCACGGGTACCAAGAATCTTAGCTATCATAGCAAGATTTTTCATCATAGAAGGTTCGGCAATTGCTACTTGGAAATCTGTTTTTTCAGTTTTTTTAATCTCTTTCACCAGGTCTTCGCCACCAACAAAATCAGCGCCAGCTTCTTTAACCTCTTTTTCATTTTCTGGGGATACGAAAGCTGCTACCTTGATAGTTTTACCTGTACCGTGAGGCAAACTTACTGCTGATCTAACCTGCTGATCACCTTTTTTAGTATTAATACCTAGACGAAAATGAATTTCTACCGAAGCATCAAACTTCGCTTTTGTTAACTGTCTAACTATACCTATAGCCTCTGCGGGAGCATAGGCCTTCATAGGATCGTAGATAGTTGAAGCATCAATCTTTTTCGATTTTTCTACCTGTTCTTTTTTTTCTGCAGCCATATTTTTTTCGTGGTAAACGTTATTTAATAAATAACTCCCACAATAATTATAATTATTTAATTTCAACACCCATTTGACGGGCAGTGCCGGCAATAATTTTTTTCGCAGCTTCCATGTCGTCGGTATTTAAATCAGGCATCTTAGTTTTAGCAATTTCTTCCAGTTGAGCATTGCTGATTTTACCTATTTTTTCGGTTAACGGTTTACCTGAGCCTTTCTTGATTCCAGCCGCTTTTTTAATTAATTCCGCTGCTGGTGGGGTTTTTAGGATGAAATCATAACTTCTGTCCTCATAGACAGTAATTTCTACCGGGATGATATTACCCATCTGGTCTTTAGTCTTGTCGTTAAATTGTTTACAAAACTCCGCGATATTTAAACCATGTTGACCTAAAGCTGGACCAACTGGTGGCGCTGGATTAGCTTGTCCGCCGGGAATCTGTAACTTAATCTTGGTTTTTATCTTTTTTGCCATATTATTCTTAAAATCTGGAAAGCGTAGAAGCTCCGCCCGCCGTTAATTACTATTTGAAATTATAATTTTGTAATCTGCAAGAAGTCTAGTTCAACTGGCGTTTCGCGTCCAAACATAGAAACGGAAACTTTGATTTTGCCCTTTGCTTCATCAACAGCTGTAACTTTACCTTCCATGTTTTTAAACGGACCCTCGTTAATTCGAACAGGGGTACCCTCAGAAACATCAATTTGGAACTTAGGTTCTTCAACGCCCATTCTTTTCTGCAATGATTTAACTTCAGTTTCGCTAATTGGTGTAGGTATGGTGCCAGTACCAATAAAACCGGTGACGTTCGGAGTATTTCTCACAATATACCAAGACTCATCAGTTACTTCCATTTCTACTAAAATATAACCGGGAAAGATCTTTTCTTCGGTTACTTTGCGCTTACCATTTTTTATCTTAATCTTTTTCTCGGTTGGAATAAGAATATTAAAAATCTTATCCTCCATATCCAGAGACTCTACGCGCTGCTTAAGGTTTTGAGTGACGTTTTCTTCGTAACCGGAATAAGTATGAATTACATACCATCTCCGGCCTTGATTTAGGAGTTGCTTGGCCATATGACTTAAGAACTATTAATCTAACGAGTTATTAGTAGTTGAAGGCCTTCAGTGAAGCCATAATCCAGCACGCCCAAAAAAACAGCGACAGCTAAACTGATGCCGATAACAAGCATGGTGTAATTATAAGTTTCCTTTTTAGTCGGCCAGGTTACTTTTTTCATTTCAGCTGCCGACTCAGCGATGTACTTTGTAAACTTGTTCATATATACCGAGGTATTTAAAAATAGCCTCTCGGCCACTTATGATCAAATAATACATAATATAACATTGGCTGTCAAGTATATTTTAGGGCTCACTATCTATTGGAATTAGTTGCTTTTTAGCTGTAGACGGGCTACAATATTTATGACAATTTCAATAAATCGTTATTTATGGTTAGCCCAAATCTATTCAGAAAAACTGAAGATGCGATTCCTTTAGAAATCAATGATAAAGGTAAAAAGCTTTTTCAGATTATCTACAGCGAACAAACACAAAGCGGCGTCAAGGAAGATCACACACCACGAATTCGAGTATCAGCTTTGATTTCTCGATTGTCTTTTTTTTACGAAAAAATTAGAAATGCTATTGATTACGATGAAGAGCATTTGTTAAGAAAAAACGCGATTCATCGCATTTTGCGCCGTCAAATGATTATTGAGGGGGCGGTTTTACAAACAGATGCTCGTCAGATTGCCGAACATCTTCTGGTAGAATTAATCAGAGGTAGTTATTTGCCAAATAATGAGCTACCTGAGACAAAAATTAATGAAGTGGAGCTTAAGTTGGCTAAGTACATCAAGCTCAAAGAAGAATTATCTGTCAAAATGTCAGCTAACTGGAGTTTGGACGGAGACATAAATGAAGCCAAGGAAACTATTCAGAAAAAAAACTCTTTAACATCATGGCTGATAACTTTAGCGGCCTGTGAAATTGAGGAACATTTAGCTCCTGATCGGGTTAAGCAAACTATCGTTGACAACCTCTATTCTATTCTTTCAAAAAAAATAGAATTGCCGATTGACTTGCCGTATGAAGCAGATAAGGAAATTCAAATTTATTTGAGCATAGGCCGTAAGTACTTGAAGTTTGATGAAGATATGCTCAGCTTCATCCTATTTAAATATTATAACGCCGGCTGGGTAGATATAACTGACAGTTCTGAGTCGATAATAAAGATTTCTGATAGTCTAGATAATTTACGACAGGTTATTGGCACTCAACTAAATCATCCTTTAACTCGTCAGCTAGATAGAATTGTACGTCGCTACTCTTTATATTTTTATATTTTTTCTGAAACCATAGCTATTGACCCTACTAAAGTTTACGCTGATTTTCAAAAGAGTGAAAAAAATTTAGTTTCTGCAGTCTCTAAAGTGTGTAACCAAAAATATGCCCGCTCAAAAAGACGTCTTTGGAGAGCGGCTATTAGAAGTATAATTTATATTTTTTTAACAAAGTCTGTTTTTGTTTTTTTGATTGAAGTCCCGGCTATTCGTCTGTTTAATGAACCGCTCAATCCGGTATCGTTAGCGATAAACGTGGCTTTTCCAGCCGTACTGCTATTTATAATAGTATTTTTGACTCGTAAGCCCGGTGAGGATAATACCAAAATGATTATTGATGGAATAAAAGAAATAACCCTTGAAACATCGAAAGAATCATCCCCAATAGTTTTGCGACAACCCCCTAGTCGGACCTGGACTAAAGATTGGGTATTTAAGCTTATTTACGGTGTCGGATTTCTAATATCGATGTACTTTATAATTAAAGGGCTGACTTATATAAATTTCAATTGGGTTAGTATTACTATATTCTTATTTTTCTTAGCTTTTGTCAGTTTTTTCAGCGTCAGAATAACTAAGGGTCTTAAAGAACTAACCGTAGTAGAACGTCGGGAAAATATTTTTACTCTGTTGCTTGATTTATTCTACATGCCCATTATTATGGCGGGGCGTTGGTTATCAGGAAAGTTTTCCAAGATTAACGTATTTATATTTTTGTTTGACTTCGTAATTGAAGCTCCATTTAAAGTTTTAGTTGAAGTAGCAGAGGAGTGGACTAAGTATATTCGCGAAAGACGGGAAAATATTGAATAGCTATGAGTAAATTGTATATAGTCGGCACACCGATTGGTAATTTAGAGGATATAACTTTACGGTCTCTTCGTATCTTAAAGGAAGTTGATTATGTTCTATGTGAAGACACAAGGGTTACTAAAAAGCTATTGAATAATTATAGTATTGGCACTGCAACCATTTCCTATCACCAGCATTCCGGTTCATTAAAACTTGAAAAAATCATTTCTCTCCTTAAAGAAGGGAAAGATTTAGCTCTAGTAACTGATGCGGGTACGCCGGGCGTGTCGGATCCTGGAGGTTATTTAGTTTCAGTTATTAGGCGAGAACTTGGGGAAGAAGTGGATATAGAGTGTATCCCTGGAGTATCGGCTATTACGGCAGCTATATCTTTGTCAGGAGAAGGATTTGATCGTTTTTTGTTTTTGGGGTTTTTACCCCATAAAAAGGGAAGGCAAACCATGCTGAAAGAAATCTTGACCACAAAATATCCTGTTGTTATTTATGAATCGAAACATAGAATTTTAAAAATTCTTACAGAAATAAAAGACATGTTTCAGGATCAGCCTCAACACGTTGAGGTGACTGTACTACGCGAACTAACTAAAATGCATGAAAGTATATATCACGGTAGCCCAGAAATAGTTAGTAGTTTACTAATGGAAAATCCTAATCACTTAAAAGGCGAGTTTGTAGTTTTAATTAGAAAAATTTAAATTAGCTTGATATGACGCCCAAAGACAATAATTTTTACATAACCACTACCTTACCGTATATAAATTCTGATCCGCACATAGGCTTTGCTGCGGAAATAATCAAAGCAGACGTAATTGCTCGTTATCAAGCTCAACGCGGCAATTCTGTTTTTTTTAACACAGGTACAGACGAGCATGGTCTGAAAATTTATCAAAAAGCTCAAGAAATGAAGCTTGATGTGCAGGATTTTTGTAATCAGTACTCGGAAAAATTTCGACCACTCCGTGAAAAATTAAATCTATCCTATAGTAAATTTATTAGAACCACCGACCCAGAACATAAAGCTGCGGCTCAAAAATTTTGGCAACTGTGTGAGGCTAATGGCGATATTTATAAAAAACTTTATAAAGTTAAGTACTGTGTTGGTTGTGAAATGGAAAAAACAGATTCTGAGTTAGTGGGTGGTTTTTGTCCGCTTCATCCGGGTGCAAAATTAGAAGTGATTGAAGAGGAAAATTATTTTTTTCGTTTTTCTAAATATCAAACCGCGCTTCTTGATTTATACAATAGTAGACCAGACTTTGTAATTCCCACCGGTCGTCACAAAGAGATTAAGGCTTTTGTGGAATCAGGTTTACAAGATTTTAGTATTTCTAGACTTAAAGAGAAGATGCCTCACGGCGTACCTGTCCCCGGCGATGACAATCAGGTCATGTATGTTTGGTTTGATGCTTTAGTAAATTATATTTCTACGCTTGGTTGGCCTGATGATAAAAATGGGGATTTCAAGCGTTTTTGGCCCGGACTTCAAGTATGTGGCAAGGATAATTTAAGACCGCAAGCAGCTATGTGGCAAGCCATGCTTTTATCTGCTGGATTAGAGCCCTCTCGACAAATTCTGGTTTTTGGTTTTTTAACGGCTAACGGTCAAAAGATATCAAAGAGCTCCGGAAATACTGTTGATCCCTATGAATTAAGCGATAAGTACGGGTCAGATGCAGTACGTTATTATCTTTTAGCAGAAATACCACCCTTTGAAGATGGGGATTATTCGGAACTTAAATTTCAAGAACGTTATAATGCTGATTTAGCTAACGGTCTAGGAAATTTAGCTGCCCGTGTTTCCGCTCTACTAGAAAAAAACTCCATCCCAACAAATTTATCAGTAAACATTTCTGATCCAGGCATAACAGAAACCGTTACTAAATTTAATGAAGCCATGAATAATTATAAACTTAATGAGGCTCTACATATTGTTTGGGATAAAATTAAACAATGTGATTTAACTTTATCAGCCGATGCTCCCTGGAAGATGACCGATCTCGAAATGATTACTAAATCTCTTAAACCTTTAGCGCAAGATATTTTAAATATAGCTTTCTTACTGGAGCCGTTTGTGCCTAAATCGGCCGGTAAAATTATATCTCAATATCAAACAGCCCAGATCAGGAAACAAGAAGCTTTGTTTCCTCGTTTAAGCTAGATTTATTATTTTTTTAACTTTATGTCCATTTTTGACATCTCGCTAATCATTATCTTGTGTGGTTTTACTCTGGGAGGTTTATTTAAAGGCGTGATTAAAATGGTTGGTAACTTAATCGGTCTTATTATTGGGGCCTACACTGCCAGTCGTTATTATCTCTTTTTTTATGACTGGGCTGATCAGTGGATTAATGTTAGTGAAAGTTTGGGCAAGGTTTTGGCTTTTATTATTTTATTTATTTTAATAGCTAAGTTAATAGATCTTGGTTTTCTGCTCATTGAAAAAGCTTTTAGAGTTATAGCCTTTATCCCGGGCAGTCGCTTCATTAACAATATTTTAGGAGCAGTTCTGGGGCTGCTGGAGGGATCTTTATTTTTAGGATTAATTATCTTTGTGATTTCTAGATATACTTTAATTGATAATTTTTTTGGCAATCAAATAAGCCAGTCAACTGTGGCTCCTTGGATTTTAAAGATTTTAGATTTCATTCTACCTTTACTTCCCGAAGCTCTTAAAACCTTAAAATCGGTAATTTAATTAAATCCGATGTTCCAAATTTCTATTAAAAAAAACGAAAATCGTCCGGAAATTATTTCTCAGATTGTCGATTTTTTAAGGGATGGAGCTATGATGGTTTTACCTACCGACACGATATATGGGTTTAGTTGCAGGGCTGATGATGACAAGACAATAAAACGTATTTATAAGGCTAAGCAGCGTAGCGCTAGAAAGCCTTTTATTATATTAGTATCTAGCTTAGCTATGGCCAAAAAATATGTTCATATTTCTAAAAAAAATGAGCTTATTTTAAAGAAGTATTGGTACTTAGATAAGCGACCAACGACAGTAATACTTAATCATCGAGGCTTACTTCCGGAGAGTTTAACTGGAGGACAGGCCGGTCTAGCCTTACGTTTGCCTAAAAGTGATTTTTTGATTAAAATAATAAAGAAGATTAATACTCCGCTTGTTTCAACTAGCTTAAATATAAGCGGGAAAGAGAGTTTGAATCAGCTATCAGAACTTAGTTTAATTTGGCCAAGTAAAAGCAAACAACCCGACCTAGTTGTAAATTCCGGGAAGCCTCGTAGCTTAAGACCTTCTCGGTTAATAGATTTAAGGGGATTAGTAGTTAATATTTTAAGGAAATAAAAGAATAGTAATGAAATTTATGAATAAATTAAAAGATATATTTAAAAACAGTAGTCTCACGGGCATTTTTTTGGCTTTTGTATTTGGTACGTTAGCTGGCAGCTTTTTTAATGGAGGAAATGATAATAATATTTTCTCTACTAAATTAAATTCTTTAGCTTACTCATCCGAAGCTAAGGAGCTGATTTTAAATAGCTCACCGTCAGAGGAAATAGATTTTGATCTATATTGGGAAGTTTGGGATAAGATTAAAAGTAATTACGTTGATACTAATCAATTAACAGACAAGGAGCTGTTTTATGGCTCTTTGCGTGGCCTAGCTGAATCTACAGAGGACCCTTATACAACTTTTATGGATCCTGATGAAACTAAGGAGTTTACTGATGACTTAGCTGGTACTTTTGAGGGGATTGGGGCTGAGATTGGTATTAGAAAGGATATACCCACAGTTATTGCCCCCCTTGATGGTATGCCAGCGCAAAAAGCCGGCTTAAGGGCTGGCGATAAGATTTATGCGGTTGATTCTGAACCGACTATTGGCCTTAGCCTTAATGAAATCATTAAAAAAATTCGTGGTCCTAAAGACACTGAAGTAACCCTGACTATTATTCGAGGTGAAGAAAAGCCTAATGATATAAAAATTACCAGATCTATTATTGTCACACAAAGCGTTAAAACAGAGATGCGTGCTGATGGAATATACGTTGTTAAGGTGTCTAATTTTAATAACGATACTCAACAGCTCTTTAATGTTGCTGTTAATGATATATTAATTAAAAACCCTAAAGGAATAATTTTGGACTTAAGAAATAATCCTGGTGGCTATTTGGAAACTTCGGTATCTTTAGCTAGTGAATGGGTTGAAGAAGGCCCAGTGGTAGCTGAACAGTTTAATGGTAATCGTCGCAATGAGTATCCGGCTCGGGGCAAGGCAAGATTGAAAGATTTTCCGACTGTCGTTTTAGTTAACCAGGGTAGCGCTTCTGCCTCAGAAATATTAGCTGGTGCACTGCGCGATTATAAGTTAGCCAAAATCGTGGGAGAAACTACTTACGGTAAGGGCTCGGTTCAGTCTTTAAGTGATTTATCCGGCGGAGCCACCTTAAAGATAACTGTCGCTAAGTGGCTTACTCCGGCGGGAGATTATATTAACGATAAAGGACTTGAACCGGATGTTGTAGTAGAGATGACTATGGATGATGTTGATAACGAGCGCGATCCTCAGCTTGATAAAGCCTTGGAGATACTGAAAAAATAATAAATAATTTAATAGTTACTATGCCAGAAAAGAAAATAGTCAAACCGATTAAATATATTTTTGTGGTCGGCGGCGTTATGTCGGGGGTCGGGAAGGGGGTAACTACTGCCTCTATCGGTCAAATATTGCAAGCACGAGGCTATAATGTCAGTGCTATTAAAATGGATCCTTATATTAACGTAGATGCTGGCACCATGAATCCTATTGAACATGGCGAAGTGTTTGTAACTGAAGATGGTGATGAAACAGATCAAGATATCGGAAACTATGAGAGGTTTTTGAATACTAATATTTACCGAGAAAATTACATGACGACTGGCAGAGTTTATCAGTCAGTTATAAGTAGAGAAAGAAATCTGGAGTATAAAGGGAGGTGTGTGCAGGTTGTTCCTCACATACCACAAGAAATTAGAGATAGAATAAACATTGCTGCAGAAAAAACGCAGGCA
>Ga0100378_1006413_pt1 | contig 10620 bp, 6 predicted proteins | sample CryGeymeta201502_FD_81535 | JGI IMG/M metagenome (GOLD analysis project Ga0100378, IMG submission 81535) | Groundwater microbial communities from Crystal Geyser aquifers in Utah, USA - Crystal Geyser metaG 2015-02 | ecosystem: Environmental > Aquatic > Deep subsurface > Groundwater | place: USA...
AAGAAAATAAACAGCAACTCCAAAGCAAAGGCACTGCTAGTGAGGTCACTGGAAGCGAGCCAAAAGCAGGATAAGTGAGTCGGCGCGCGCGAATGCGGACTTGAACCGGGCTATGAAGCGGCTCAGTTAGCACTTGGACGAACTGTAGGGGATGAGAGGGGGCGGCGTTGGCGCGACCCCCGATATAGAAAGGTCGTAGGCCAGCCGTATGGGCTGCTGAAACCACCAAAAGCGCCTTCTATCAGTTTTGGCTGTGGTGTGAGTTGGGTGAAGGCATTTCTTGAAGCTGAAATAAAAAAACGGCAGGGAAGCAGTTAATCTAAGGGAACTAGCGTCCCAAACATTCAGCCTTCGTCCCACCGTTGAGCTGAGAATACTCTTGCGCAGCGATGGTGTCAAAATTGGCCGAGCTTTGATATGCAGAACTCCAGAGGATGCAATTAGGGGCGTCCTCTGGCGTGAGGTCTGTCACCTTGTTTGCAACTTAAGGCGAGGGAGGCGGATAGAATGGAGCAAAAGCAACCACCGCCGAAAGAAGATCCGCTTCTCGCGCGTTGAAAAAGCTGAACAATCCAATCCCCCGCAAGCTGATGGAACAGGCGTTGGGAATCCAGCCCAAGTAAGCCGCCGTGATGTTGGAAGGTGCGATTCTACCTATGCGCTTTAACAAAAAAAACTGGTAGCATGAAGCTGACCTTATTGGGAGATAAAGCCCCCAAGGGAAATTGCGGCACACAAGCGTAAATAATAAAAGCGGTACCAAGATGAAACTCACTCTCTCCCGTCTCGAAAGCCTGCTCCTTACCGCATGTGATGATCTTCGTGGCAGCATGGATGCCAGCGAATACAAGGAATATATCTTTGGCATGCTGTTTCTGAAACGTGCCAGCGACCTATTCGATCAACGCCAGACGGATTTGCGCAAGCAGTTTGCCGCACAGGGTATGTCGTCAGAGGATATTGAAGAAGCGCTGAAAGATTCAGATCACTACTCCGGTAAATACTTCTTCGTGCCGCCCCGTGCCCGCTGGAATCAGGGGTGGGAAGAAGAGGGGGTGGAAGAGGGGGTGAAGAAAACCATTCAGCGCCCTGCGCTCAAGCACACCAAAGAGAATGTTGGCACCACCCTCAATAAGGCGCTGGAAGCCATCGAAGATGCCAACCCCGATGCTTTGCAGGATGTGCTTAAAGGCATCAACTTCAACCGCAAAATCGGCCAGCGCACGCTGGATGACGACACCCTTGCCGACTTTGTACTGAACTTTGAGAAGATCCCGCTCAAGGACAGCGACTTTGAATTCCCCGACCTGCTCGGTGCGGCCTACGAATGGCTGATCAAATACTTTGCTGACTCCGCCGGTAAAAAGGCCGGTGAGTTTTACACCCCTGCCGAAGTGGTGCGCATCTGCGTAGAAATCTGCAACCCGGAAGAAGGCATGAGCGTCTACGACCCCACCGTCGGCTCCGGCGGCATGCTGATCCAGATGCGCGACTACCTGCGCGAAAAGGGCGGCGATGCCAACGAGCTGGCGCTCTACGGTCAGGAGAAGATGGGCACCACTTGGTCCATTTGTAAGATGAACATGCTGCTGCACGGTATCTCGCATGCCGACATCCGTCAGGAAGACACCCTGCGCGAACCGCAGCATCTGGATGAAAGCAACGAGCTGAAGCGCTTCGACCGCGTGGTGGCCAATCCTCCCTTCAGTCAGAACTACATCAAAAAAGACCTCAAGTTCTCCGGGCGCTTCCCGGTGATGATGCCGGAGAAGGGCAAGAAGGCCGACCTGATGTTTGTTCAGCACATGCTGGCCGTGCTCAAGCATGATGGTCGTCTGGCCTCGGTGATGCCGCACGGCGTGCTGTTCCGTGGCGGTGAAGAGCGCGAGGCGCGCAAATACTTTATCGAGCACGGTTATCTGGAGGCCATCATCGGCCTGCCCAGCAATCTGTTCTATGGCACCGGCATCCCCGCCTGCATCCTGGTGATGAACAAGGCAGGGGCCACGCAACGCGACCATGTGCTGTTTATCAATGCCGACCGCGAATACCGCGAAGGCAAAGCGCAGAACCACCTGCGCCCGGAAGACATCGACAAGATCATCTACGCCTACCGCAAAGGCGAAGCGCTACCCGGTTATGCGCGCCCGGTGCCCAAGGCCGAAATCGTCGCCGAGGATTACAACTGCAATATCCGCCGCTACGTGGACAACGCCCCGCCGCCCGAACCGCACGACGTACGCGCCCATCTGCATGGCGGCGTGCCCAGGGTGGAAGTGGCAAGCCTGTCGCACTTCTGGCAGAACTACCCGCAATTGCAAGACGATGCCTTTGTTGCACGGGATGCAACCTACCTCGACTTTGTCCCGGCACTCACCAGCAAGCGCGACATCGCCGACTTCGTTGCCAGCCACCAAAGCGTCACCACCCGCCACGCACAATTCATGCAAACACTGGAGGCGTGGTGGCAGGCCAACCTGCCCATCGTCGAGGCATTGGCCCCCGACGCCGAGAACCAGCAGGCCCTCCCGCGCAATGTCTACGTCATGCGCAGCAGCCTGCTGGCCAGCATCGAACAAGCGCTGGCGACACAGAATCTGCTGACCCCCTTTCAGGTGCGCGGCGCCTTTGCCAACTATGTCGATCTGCTCAAGGCCGACTTCAAATCCATCGCCGCCAGCGGCTGGGGGCCAGAGCTGATCCCGGACGAGGACATCCTGCAAAGCCAGTTCCCCGAGATACTGCAAGAGCTGGAGCAGGCCCAGTCACGTCTTGCAGAACTGCAAGCCCTGTTTGCCGCCGCCGATGAAGAAGACTTTGAAGATAGCGATGACACCGGCGTGATGAACTCCGACCAGGTGAAGGATCTGAAGGCGCGCCTCAAGGAAGCCAGGGGCATGAGCAAACTGTGCAAGCGCGACCCCAACATGGGCGATGCCGAACTATTCCAGCGCGAAGCCGCCCAGATCGAGGCGCAACTGCAACGCCACAAGGCGCTGGAAGATGAAGTCAAAACCCTGCGCGCCACCATCAAGGGTATCGAAGGAAAACGCGACGAACTGGTGCGAAGCGCCCGCGCCAAAATCAGCAACGACGAAGCCCGCACCGTCATCATCGAGCGCCTGCGCCAGATGCTGATGAACACCTATCAAGCCTATTTGCGCGCCGACCAGCGCGCCTGCATCAAGGCGATTGAAAACCTGTGGAGCAAGTACGCCGTCACCGCCAAGACCATCGAGGCTGAGCGCGATGCGGCCTCGCAGCAGTTGCAAAAGTTTTTGGTGGAGTTGGGGTATGAGTGAGTGGGAAACTTCAAAGCTCCATGATTGGGTGGCCGCAAATGATATTGAGCTAGGCAGAGGCAACATCATCTCCAAGGATGACATCAATGCATTCCCCGGCTCGTATCCAATTTATTCATCATCAGCCCACAACAATGGGAAGTTTGGTGAGTATGCAAAATTCATGTTCGATGAGGAGCTGATTACTTGGTCTGTGGATGGAGGTGGTAGCCTTTTTTATCGCCCGAAGCATAAATTCTCGGTAACAAATGTATGCGGGTACATGCGGATAAAAACGGCTGATTTACACGCGCCATTTATCTATTACTGTCTTGCAGAACAGCATAAGCACCAGTCGTTCGATTACACAACCAAAGCCCACCCAAGCGTTATTCGCAAGCTCTATTGGCTCCCAAAAATTGATGTTCAAGTACAACGGAAAATCTCTCGCATCCTCCAAACCATCGACCAAGCCATCGAAAAAACCGAAGCGCTGATTGAAAAATACCAGCAGATCAAAGCGGGGCTGATGCATGATCTGTTTACCCGTGGCATCGGCGCCGACGGCAAGCTGCGCCCGCCCCGCGAACAAGCGCCAGAGCTGTACCAGCAAACCCCGATTGGGTGGATTCCGAAGGAGTGGGAAATAAGGTCATTAACTTCAGTAGCCACCTATCAGCACGGCAGGCCATTTCCGTCTGCCGACTACACTAATGAGGGGGTTCTATTGCTGCGACCTGGGAATCTGCACATTAGTGGATATGTGTTGTTCGATGACGCACACAGCACGCGCATCCCGAAGTTTTGGGAAAAGACCGCTTCTGATTATATTGTCACAAAGGGCGACATTCTGATGAACTTGACCGCACAGTCATTGGATGACGAATTTCTTGGAAGAGTCTGTTTATACGATGATGCAGTGCGCTCACTTCTCAATCAGCGAATTGCAAGATTCAAAGAACTAAGTGTTGAGCATGAATTCTTGTACTGGATATTAAGGTCGAGGCAATTTAGAAAGCAGATAGATAAAACGTCACAAGGAACAAAGGTTCAGCACTTATACAACCGAGATTTGGATAGGGTTAAATTGGGTGTTCCTATCCAATCTGGTGAGCAAATCAAAATTGCTCTGAGGCTGAATAATGTATCTGAAAAAATTCGTGCGGAGATGGACTCACTTCAAAAATTGAAAAAACAAAAATCCGGCCTGATGCACGACCTCCTCACCGGCAAAGTCCGCGTCAAGCTGAGTGAACCATCACCGGAGATGGCCGGTGGCTAACCACTATCCCAATCTGAACCCGGAGAAGGCGCTGATCTGGCGCATCGTCCATCGCGACAACCTGCCGTGGATACTGGATAACGGTCTGCATTGCGGCAACAGCGGGGTGAAATCGGCCAACTGGGTGCACATCGGCAACCCCGAGCTGACCGACAAGCGCTCGACGCATCCGGTGCCTTTGCCGCCCGGTGGTTTTTTGAACGATTATGTGCCGTTCTATTTCACGCCGTTCTCGGTGATGATGCGCAATATCCATACCGGGTGGGGTGGCATCATGAAACGCCCCAACGAGGAGATCGTGATCCTGGTTTCCAGCATGCATAAGCTCAAGGAAATGGGCTTGCCATTTCTTTTTACGGACAGCCATGCCTATTACCAGTGGGCGAACTTCTATAACGACCTGGCTGATCTGGGCAAGATAGATTGGCCGTTGCTGCAAAGCCGAAACTTCAAGCGCGATGCGGATGATCCGGAAAAGTTCGAGCGTTATCAGGCCGAGGCGCTGGTCTTTCAGCATTTGCCGATTCAAGGTATTCTTGGCGTTGTGTGTTACACAGAAAAACTGAAACAAGTGATTGATGAACAAGTCCAATCGAGAGGCTTGGCTTTGAATGTATACGCACGTACGGGGTGGTATTTCCAATGATCAAATTTACGCAAGGCAACCTGCTTGAAGCCCGCGCCGAGGCGCTGGTAAACACGGTCAACACCGTGGGGGTGATGGGCAAGGGCATCGCGCTGATGTTCAAGGAGCGCTTTGGCGAGAACATGCGCCTGTATGCCGCCGCCTGCAAAGCCAAAGAGGTGCAAACGGGCAAGATGTTTGTCACCGAGGTGCGCGAGCTGGATGGGCCGCGCTGGATCGTGAATTTCCCGACCAAACAGCACTGGAAAGCGCCTTCGCAGATGGTGTGGGTCGAAGAAGGCTTGCAGGATTTGCGCCGGTTTATTGTCGAGAAGCAGATTAAGTCGATTGCCATTCCGCCCTTGGGCGCGGGCAATGGCGGTCTGGAATGGGCGGCGGTGCGCGAAAAAATCGAAAGCGCCCTGGGCGATTTGCCTAATGTCGAGATTGAGGTATTCGAGCCAACCCGGGAATATCAGAATGTGGCCAAGCGGGCGGGGGTGGAGAAGCTGACCCCGGCGCGTGCGCTGATTGCAGAACTGGTGCGCCGCTACTGGGTGCTGGGGATGGAGTGCAGCCTGCTGGAGATTCAAAAGCTGGCGTGGTTTCTGGAGCGATCCATCGAGCGCTATTCGCCCGCCGATAATCCGCTGAATCTGCAATTCAAAGCGCACAAGTATGGCCCCTATGCCAACAAGCTCGACCATTTGCTTAACAGCCTGGATGGCAGCTATCTGCATTGCGATAAGCGCATCAGCGATGCCGATCCGCTGGATGTGATCTGGTTCGACGACGAGCGCAAGACCTTGGTGCAAACGTATATCAAGACTGAGGCCAAAGCTTACGAACCTGCACTGGAATATACGGCCAAACTGATTGATGGTTTTGAGTCGCCCTTCGGCATGGAGCTGTTGGCGACCGTGGACTGGTTGTTGAGCAAGGAAGGCGTGCAGCCCACAGTTCAGGCGGTGCGTGAAGGATTGCAGCGCTGGCCGGAGGGTGCAGGGGCGCGCAAGGACCGCCTGTTTGATGATCGAGCCATTGGTATTGCGTTGCACCGCCTGACCGCTCAGGTTGAGCAGCCGCGAATGGCAGCGTGAATCCTCTGTCTTTTCTCGGCCACGGCTTGGCGCTTTACTGAACCATGTCCGAATATTCCCTGGTTGAAAAACCCTTTCTGGATGAGCTTGCCAAGTTGGGCTGGCAGGTGATCGACCAGGGGCAGGATATTCCTTCCGACCCCGGCAAAAGCCTGCGCCTGAATTTCCGCCAGTGGTTGCTGCCGGAGGTCTTCGCCAAGTCGGTTGCAGCGCTGAATCTCACCGCCGACGGCAATCCCTGGCTGACGGCAAAACAATTGCAGGATTTACAGGATCAAATCTTGCGCCAGCCCAACCGCACCTTGCTGGAAGCGAATGAGGCGATCCAGAAGCTGTTGTTCAAGACGCAGGTGGATGTGAACGAGGTCACCGCAGAGCAGGACCCGGTGGTGAAGCTGATCGACTTCGTAACCCCGGAGAACAACCACTTCCTCGCCATCAACCAGTTTCGCATCGACACGCCGGGCTGCGTGAAGCAGTTCATCATTCCCGACATTGTGCTGTTCGTGAACGGCATCCCGCTGGCGGTGGTGGAGTGCAAGAAGGGTGGGCCGACCTGTGCCAACCCGATGGCGGAAGCCTATGAGCAGTTGCAGCGTTACAGCAACCAGCGCAAGGAGACTCACCAGCAAGGGCTCAAAGAAGGCGAGCCGCGTCTGTTTCACTGCAATATGCTGATGATACGCAGCAGCGGGGTGGAGGCCGACTACGGCACGATCACCTCGGGCGATGAACACTACTATCCCTGGAAAACCCAGTGGCCGCAGCCCGACAGCATCGCCAAGGGCATGAACCAGCAACAGCAACTGATCAACGGCATGCTGAACAAAGCCAATCTGCTCAGCATGCTGCGCACCTCCACCGTGTTTATGGATACCGATGGCGGGCCGCGCATCAAGGTGGTGTGCCGCTATCAGCAGTTCCGTGCAGCCAATAAAATCATCGAGCGCCTGCGCGCTGGTCAGACTGCCGAGGAGCGGAGCGGCGTGGTTTGGCACACACAAGGTTCCGGCAAGAGCCTGACCATGGTGTTTGTGGCGCGCATGCTGCGCGTATCGCGTGACTTGAGCGACTACAAGATTCTGTTGATCAACGACCGGGTGGATCTGGAAGATCAGCTGGCTGAAACCGCAACACTGATTGGTGGTCGGGTAAACAGTATTGAGAGTCGCAAGGAACTACGCGAGCATCTGGCCACTGGTAGCTCCGACATCAACATGGTGATGGTGCATAAGTTCCAGCTGCGAGAGCAGAGCCTGCCGCTGAAGGTGGCTGAGGCGCTAGGAACCTATCTGGCGGTACTCACCAGCCAGACCTTTGGCGTGGTGAATGATTCTTCGCGCATCGTGCTGATGATCGACGAGGCGCATCGCACACAGGGCTCGGACCTGGGTGACAATATCTTTGAGGCTTTCCCCAATGCGGCGCGTATCGCGTTTACCGGCACGCCTCTGATCACTGAGCGCCACGGTGAGAAGAAGACCTATAAGCGCTTTGGTGATTACATCGACACCTACCGGCTGATGGATGCGGTGGAAGACGGCACCACCTTGCAGATTCTGTATGAAGGCCGCACGGCTGATGCTGCACTGAACGACAAGCACGGTTTTGAAACCCAATTTGAAAACCTGTTCAAAGACCGCAGCGAAGAAGATCTGCTGGCGATCAAGAAAAAATATGGTGCGACCGGCGATCTATTGGAGGCCGAGCAGCGCATTTCCGCTATCGCCAAAGATATGGTGAAGCACTATTTGGAGCACATATTCCCTAATGGCTTTAAGGCACAGGTGGTGTGTCATTCAAAGCTGGCGGCGGTGCGGTATCAAAAGGCTATTCAGCAGGCATTGACTGATACGGTGGCTGAGCTAGAAAACGCCGCTGTGCCTGATACGGAACTGATCCGAAAATTGCGCCTGTTGAAGGCAGCAGTGGTGATCTCTGGCGACGGCACTAACGAAGCTGCCTTTATCACCGAGGCGCGCAAGCAGGCACGTGCCTGGAATGCCGTGGACAATTTCTGCAAGTCATTTGATTTTGAAGACCCGGACAAGGTTTATACCGGCATCGCTTTCCTAGTGGTGTGCGACATGCTGATGACCGGATTTGATGCGCCCATCGAGCAGGTGATGTACATCGATAAAAAGATCAGGGAGCACACCCTGTTGCAAGCCATTGCTCGCACCAACCGGGTGAAGAAGGGCAAGCAGCGCGGTTATATCGTCGATTACATCGGCCTTACCAATAACCTGACCGAAGCTCTGACGATATATGCGGCCGCCGATGAGCAACAGGAGCTGGCGCAGGGCTTGAAGAATATTTCGTCGGAAGTGCCGGTGCTGGAAGAGCGTTATCAGCGGCTATTGCAGTTGTTTGCCGAGCACAAGGTGGCACGCATGCGTGAATTTATCGAAGGCACGCTGCCAGACGTCGAATCCGATGCGGAAGTTGTGCATGAAGCGGTCAAGCTGCTGAAGGATGAAAAGATCCGTGCTGACTTTGATGTCTACCTGAAGAAATTCCTAATGAGCATGGACATCATCCTGCCGAATAAGGCGGCCCATGCTTACCGGGTGCCGGCCAAGCGTTTTGGTTATATTTTGCGAGTGACCAAGGAGCGCTACAAGGACGAGAGTCTGAATCTTGGAGATGCAGGGCAGAAGGTGCGTGATTTGATCAACGAGCATTTGATCAGCTTGGGGATTAACCCGAAGGTGCCCCCCGTGGAGTTGTTGTCGGATGACTTCATCGATCAGCTGAATCAGCACTCGGGTGGCAATGCGGAGGCAAAGGCCAGCGAAATGGAACACGCCATCCGCAAACACTGCACGGTACATCACGATGAGGACCCCGCGTTCTACAAGAGTCTGTCGCAGAAGGTCGAGAGCTTGATCGTTCAACATCACGACCAGTGGGAGAAGCTGGCTGAAGAGCTGGAGAAACTGCGCACCGTGGCTATTGAAGGGCGCAAGCAGGGCGAGGACGGGATGAGCCGCGAGGCATCTACTTTCTTCGAGCATATCGCCAATGAAGCTTTTGATAATGGAGAGGTGCCTGCCGCTGCGAAGCCTCAGATGAAGGCGTTGATGGAAGCCATCGTCGATACCCTGCAAGAGAGTATTGCCAGCATCGATTTCTGGAACAACAGCGACAAGCAAAAGAAAACCCGCAGTGAGATCAAAACCGCGCTGACTCTGACAGGTATCCCTGAGATGAAAGCCAAGCGTGAGCGGATCGCAATCGAGATTATGAAGCTGGCCAAGAATCGCCACGATGAGTTATTGAAAGGCGCGGCTGGAGGTAATGAAGCATGAATGCGCGATGTGTCAGAGATATTGAATACCAGTTGCTGCCCGGCAGCCCGCGCAAGACCACCGATATTGTGATCGAACGTAATGGCGTGGTGTCGGTGCGCCCGCCTGCAAGCTTTAGCCCGGAACAGGTGGATGCGTTGGTGGATAGCAAGCGCATGTGGATCTATCGCAACTTAGCCGAGTGGAAAGACCTAAATACCAGCGCCGTGGTACGCGAATGGGTGAACGGGGAGACGTTTCTCTATCTGGGGCGCGCCTACCGGCTTTCTCTGGTGTCCGATCAAGACGATGCCTTGCAGTTGAAAGAAGGTCGTTTTAGTTTGAGCCGCGCCGTGATCGAGCAGGGGGGGATTGACGCTGCCAAGCTAGCGTTTGAAAAGTATTACAGCGACAAGGGCATGCAGCGCCTCAGCGAACGGGTTGCGTATTTCGCGCCTAAAGTGGGTGTCGAGATTTCCGGCATCAAAGTAAAAGAGATGGGTTATCGCTGGGCCAGTTACGGCAAGAACGGACATCTCAATTTTCACTGGAAGTGCATGATGGCCACGCCCAAGGTCATTGACTACATCGTAGTGCATGAGTTGTGTCACTTTTATCACGGCGAACACACTGATGCTTTCTGGAATGAAGTGGATAAGGTGATGCCTGATTACCGCGAGCGCAAGGAATGGCTTCGTAAGCATGGTGCAGGTTTGACTGTGTAGGCTTTAGTTGCTGACACATTGCAGAGGCGATCGAAGCGGCCCGGACAGGATGGAGCATGTGCGGCAAAGCTGCGATGGCGGATGAGCGCCAACATCACATTCTAGAGAATCAAAGGTGCAGCAAAGCTCTCATGGGGGCAACTCGTTTTTTTCGTGGGGGGCAAGAGGATATATATCAATGGGACACTGGCGGGACACTAGCTATGAGAAAGCAGGTGTATTGAGGAATTTCAAAAGACCGCCTTTTTTATAGCAAGCCGCTTCGGCGGTTTTTCTTTGCTGGTTGCCGAGTAAACAGAAGGGAATATAGGGCGGGT
>Ga0100378_1006414_pt1 | contig 10620 bp, 10 predicted proteins | sample CryGeymeta201502_FD_81535 | JGI IMG/M metagenome (GOLD analysis project Ga0100378, IMG submission 81535) | Groundwater microbial communities from Crystal Geyser aquifers in Utah, USA - Crystal Geyser metaG 2015-02 | ecosystem: Environmental > Aquatic > Deep subsurface > Groundwater | place: USA...
CAAAGGTCAATTCACTATGATCTCCCCCATCAGTGCCTTCTACATTTACTTTGCTGCCACTCAGCTCAATAAAAAAAATATGCTTATCTGCCTCGCTCAGGACAAAGAATTCTGCGAAGAGCGTATATGGGTCAAGCAACATCGCCAGCTGGCTGTTTATAATCCCAAAAGAAAGAAGTTTATAAAATACATTGACCTTGATAAAATAGATGATGAGACCTACGATTTGATAAATCTGATCAGACAGCGATTTCCTGATGTTGATTTTCTGGTATTCCTCAGTGACAGTGAAGGTAAACTAAGTCGAAATATATTCTAATTACAAGTTCAAAACAATTCAGACTCGTCAGTCCCGATATTAGTGATAGGTCAGAGGATTTATGCGGACCATAATTCTAAAAGGAAAAACATATAAATAAGTGTCAAGCGAAACAAGAACAAGCTATTTTTCATAGAAACGCACCAAGATATGGCAAGCATCGTCAGAAAAATGATATCAGAATGAGCCATTCATTCATCACTTCTTCTGAGTCTTCATTGATGGCTATTATGACCAATTAGAACATGCTGACAGATGGATAATAAATAATCAGGAGTTTCTGTCAGTGTAAGGGGAATAGTCCTGTCTGTCATTTTCATACAATGATGCTGACATAGTTGCAAGTCTGCCCTTCAACTGGCTGTTGAGAAGGCCAAATATCCTACGGCTCTTGATGTCACCCCTCGTTTGTCCGCCTTCAGATAAAAGTACTCTAATATCCTTTCTCAGCTCTTGAATTAACTACTGAGGGTCATTTTCATCGTCTGAGGTGTCGTCAACTGCCCATTATGAAATATCTATCTCGTTGGAAGGCGGTACCAGTTATTGGAGTTCTCTTTCGGAAGAAGGTCTTCCTTAAGAGTCTCTATGTTCCTCCCTAGCAATGTGAGGAAGATCGACATTCATACTGACTTGACCGGATCTTCTCGAATTACTTGAGGATTGAATGTATTTTACAAATTTATTTCTGAGCTGATGATTTTTGTAAGCTAGGTCAGCTTATCCTGGAGTTCGGCGATGAATAAGGTGGAGTCCTTTGAGCTGATGTTATTCAAATAAAACCAAAAGTGCATTTTACAAGTATTCAATTCTTCTCTGCAAGTAAACCACGTCCAGTATTTTGTTAACAGTCTTTCTGAGCTAATATCGCTTCTGAGCCTATTGCCATTCAGGCTCTTTGTTGAAGGATTTCAATGCACCATAAATTTGAGATGCCAAGAAGGAAAAGAAACCAGTTTGCTCGGCTTACTTACTATGAAAGTACGTCTGAGCGATTTTCATTTCATAAGCATACCAGCCATAGTAATCAAGGAAGAAAAACAGTGCGATAATCACTCCGACTAGACCTCCCACAAAAGCAATAGCAGTCACCAACTTCTAAAAACCCCGGTCGTAGCTGGAGGTCTGCTCTGATCTTACAATTCTAAGGGTGGACTTCGCACCTGTCCTGTCTTGATTTGTGATTCCCTAAATCGCCTTGGTGACTTAAAAACCTTCCCAGTATTGTTAATCAGTCCAGGGAAACACTGTCTGGTCGGTCACCATTACATTGTGGTCAATCGGGTAGATATACTTGGAATTTGTCTGCCACTGAAACAAGTTTTTTTTCTTTGAAACATAGTAATTGAATGGTTCGTCAGGGCTGTCGGGATTGACAAATGTGTTAAGGATGAACACCTCTATTACTGAAGTATGGTAAGAGGGTCCATCGCACACTGCTGAGGAGTTGTTGCAGTTGATCAGAATTTCGATGTATTTGTAGTTCTATTGACTGAATTAGTTTCCTCCCAGCTCATACTATCTATTGTTAGGAAGACAGAGCCATTTATTCATGCCATCGTTAACACTTCCTTGTATTTCTGGAAATTGTGAAAAATGATCAATTGTGCACAGCTCGAGTTGCAGAGGAGCGAACACTGCAGTTGAAGGATTATTTCCGTTGCTCTGAAAGACTTCCCAGGCAGTGAAGTTGAGATCATTTAAAGATAGATCTCCTCCGACTAATCCCATAGAAAACATGAAAGGGGAAGAAGTGGCATTGTCCTGCATAGTATTTAGAGTCGTCATGGGAGGAAGGAAGCGATTTCTGACAGTGCTGTTGGAGAGTACGGTTTATTTTCTGAAGACTTGAATCAGCCTCACAATGGCTATAATGGCTATAAGGATGACTAACAAAATTGTGAAGAAACCCCCGACATTACTGTTGACCTATGCTGACCTTTTGAACCTCCACATATCTTTTGAGGGAAAAATGTCGAATGCCTTGAAAATGCCGAATCCCATCGCTTCTTCGATTATATTGGCTAATAATTAATTATAAGCAGCCTCACATCGAATACAATTTGTTTAGAAAACTGCTCATACGGTATAAAAAAGTGAGCATTGTGATAAACAGGCAAATAAAATAACCGTCAGCAAAATGAAAAGGTGGAACAAGAGCAACCCCTGCATCACGACTAGCTGCCAAATAAGCAGCAAAATGATGATTGGCTAAAAAAAGGCAAAAATTCCTGTTTATTAACCTACTATCGCAATTCAGCCAGATTTGTCTGAAATTAGAAAGCAGTTCAAACAGCAAAAGCACCTCATTTAAAAACAGTAGGACTTTAGGACTGAAAAGGCAGACAAAGCAAGTGAAAGAGCCACTGAAAGAGCAGCGGAGAAGGAGCTGACAGAGGTACAAGATGAGCTTGAAGCAGAATTTTCAGCGGTCACCTCTAGCAAGGTATGGTGTGAGTGGAAGCTGAGATGTGCATAGGATCTGTTTGAGATGAGAAAATACAGGATGTCCAGCACAGACGTCAACATTCTCAGCAGAGAGCTGGATATTCACAAGAGCTAGATCTAGAGAGCTTATCAGATATACCTGAAGGATCCGAGGATGGAGTAGATCAGAGACCGGCTGAGAAGCAACGGGGATCATAAGGCTAAAGATATCAACTATGTTATTCTGCAAAGAATTAACTAAATTCTTGACCGCGATGGAACTCTCACAATCTCTCAAATTGCTCGCTTAGTCCACGAACAGCTAAAGCAAGAAAGCCATCCGCTCTACAAAGAACCAATTGACGACAAAAAACTTGCAACCTTCCTCAGAAGCAAGGGTTACACTCTCCAAAGGCTAAGAGAAGGTACCAATGATAGAAACGCCCCCTAAAATATTCAAAAAAGATATGAATATGCCAGACTTCTCAAGAAGATTTAAGTGACGAAGACGCCAATTTACTACTACCATTAATGGGAAATCGGAACAAACAACATAAGAAACTTCGGCTGGGCCAAGCCAGGCCAGATAGTGAAGGTCAAATAATCAGTGGTCAATAGACTCATGATCAGATGTATTCTCTCCCCAGAAGGTGTTGCCGCTTGGGTCCTCAGGTTTGGGAATCTTGTCAAGTTCCATATTGACTATCTCTTTGAAGAACTGTAAAAATACGGCAGCATGCTCAACAGGGATGCACGAAAGTTCATGATTGTCGACCGCAGGGCGATAGGTGTCAACCGGGAACTTCTTGCTGATATCCTATAGGAAAGCGGTTTTGACATAATAGCTCTACCTCCTGAGAGCAGAATGCTGAACCCGATTGACTGCTGGTTCCGAAAACTGTTGTTGGACATGAGGCAAGTTTCATACACAAACACCCGGCATAACTTGATGAAGCACAGTGAACGTGTTTTGAAGAACTACAATCAGAATAGTTTGAAAGTATATGTAAATACTTCCATGCGAGATCTTTAAAAATGCCTGAACAAAGAGAAAATGACGACAGCCTGATCCTTTGATATATAATAAATTAATTGTTTACTACCATAGTGAAATAGATAATATTCTAGCCTATCAGTTTCCGAGGACCATTTCGAAAATATTCTTGAATTTCAACATGTCGGGATGGTGGTTGTATATGTAGTATATTGCACTCATCATGCACACGTGCATTACCATGAATTAGTTCCCTATTGAAACGTAGCCCATCCTCTTCAAGCCCTTGTAGCACGATCGTAATGCTTTCGCCATCACGAAGTATCCTATCTCCTTTCTGCGGCCACTCTGCTCTAACAAAATGCTGCCTGCTGATAGAAAACAAAAGCCGGTTAGCTCTTTTTCTGAGTGACAGAGGTAGTACCTAAGAAAGGAGTCTTTGTGTTGACTGATAAGCATTGTCCCATCTTCATGCCCACTACCAGACAAATCATGAACAAGACAGATCGAACGTATTCGACAGATGTTTTTCCTAACAATTTAATAACCTCTTCAAAACTTTTGCACTTTCTGAGCCTCAGAAGGAGAGGGATAAGGTGAAATGAGATGTAATACTTGTAGCCAACTGCTCCGACCAGGAAACTTTTTTTTATGTTGGAAGTGAGGCATGAACCGTCATGAAGGAGATCGCATGTGCCTTCAAAGTTGACGCCTATTTCGGGCAAGAAGTACCATTAGCAGTGAGCCACTCGTAGGCCATGTTTTCGAGGTTGTGGGTGAGGATTACTTCCGACATAGTCCTGTTGAATTGAATGTTAATAAAAAACAAGTTTGATTACAAACCTCTCGGAAATGCGTTATGAATTGTTGAGACCGTGAAATGACAATATTCTACCTCATAACTAACTCATGAAATTATTCTACTTCAAAAGAGATCCTTTTAATCACCAACTTCAGTAACTCATATATTCTTAGCATATCACTCACTGACTTTTAGCCTCGACTTTCTCAAATAAAGCTATCGGATGCTTAAAACTACGGCCATCGTTGCTCTTGAACTCTTCCAACAGCCGAAGATGCATGTACTGTAACAGGCTTGGAAATGTCAGTGGGTCTATCGTTATCTTTCCCTCGAGGTTTTCCCTGTAAAGAGAGTTCATTGACTTCTTTTTGCGATATGATTCGAAAAGGGGATACTCCAACACCAAAATACCTCCAACTTCTAAAATATCCGAGCATTTTTCAAAGAGAGTAGTGAGCCCCTGGTCTCCCATGGCGAGATGCACCCACTTGCTTGTATTCATTAATACAACTGTATCATACTTCTGGTCTGTTTTGAGGTTGAGAAAGTTTTCATTCAAAATGTAAAAATTGTTGGGAAAATTGCTGGTAAATTACTCTCCCTCAGCGATGAGCTAGATGTTTTTTTCGTTCATGCATGATGTCTTCTGTTTGTTTTTGAAATACAAGTTCTGAAAATATTTAGGCAGCTCCTAACTTGCTTAAGAAGAGTCTATTAGCGAGTTGCAATTATTTCGCTCCTTTCCACCAACTTCTCAACTAACTTGGCAGCTCTCGACAGTAGGTAGCCATCAATGTCCAGTGCCACCATTTTGAGGGGGAAGAACCTCAAGGCAATCTCAACTGCTACCTTTCCTTATCCACAGCCCACATCAATCACTCTCTTGTTTCTGAATAGAGATGCCGGAAGGACATCTACTCTCAGGTCTCTTAGTTCTGCTTTCTGCTTCTGATTCCACTTGTTCTGTTGCTTGAAGTTTCCAAGCAGATGAGCACCCTCATACTATTTCGGGGTTATGTTTAGATAGAGTTTGATCCTTTCAGTGGCGTGTCGTGTCTTAGTGGTCGCTGGCTTGTCATTGGAAGAAGCTATTTTCATTTAGCTATTAATTTTGTTATCAGCAGGGCGGGAAAGATCCATATACAACAATATTATATGACTCTATATAGTTATATAGTTGGTGTTTTGATGTACAGCAGGCAATCCTATATTATAAATAATCTTTATCTACTCGAATATATTCGATTGTTTAAGAGTTATAAGCGGCTAATAAAATATAAACTAACATATGATAGAAGAACTAATCTCCCTTCTTGCCCTCAGACTGCAGGATGTGTTTGTCCTGCTGGCAGCAACCTCTAGTAGCCCTCTTCTCACCTTCACCATCGTCAAGTTCTAATTCTAGTAGCACCTCAGAAAGGAGCAATAGAAAAAAATAATTACATCTCTTAGTCGGATTCCAGAGTAACAAGTCGCTGATTCTGAAGTAAACATCTCTCAACAAAGGTCAGGCAGCGTATCATCTCGATCAGCGATAAGTATCGTCCTATTTTTCGACAATACGGAGTAGCTTCATGCTCGTCAATCGCAAGCTCTAGCCTATCGAACACTTGAAAACACTCAGTGAATTGAGCTTATAAAGTGTGGAGAATATTAGATACACGATCGCCAAGCAATACCCCATTTCATGGGGAATCCATTTGAGGATGAACCTTACAGCTGATAAATTTAGAACACTTTTGCATCAATATGGGCAAAGCACTGGTTTGTCTGCTGAGCTGACTGCCTCAATCAACTATGAAAATCAAGGAACCACTTTAAGCGAAATAGTCGCTGATGCCAGCAAAGCCAACATCAGAATATCAAAAGCTATCAAGGAATACGAGGAACTATACAAGGGGTATAAAAGGCGCCAGAAGAAAAAAAAGCTTAAGAAGGTTCTCAGCACAGAGCAGCCATAGAAGGCAATTGAGATTAAGTTATAAAAAATAAGTCCTTTAAAAAAATATGTGAGCGAATATCGATAAAGGAAAAGCGTTTCTCCCTCGAAAAAGTAGTCAAACAAGGCAGTAGTAAAAATGGCGCTTCCTCAAGCCTTGAAGAGAATCTAATTTCCAAACATTTCAACAACAACCCACAAGGCATCATATATTCACAGCTTCATCAGGAAAAAATAATCTCGAAAAAGCTCCACTGTTCCTTCATAATAAATATCAACTACTTCTAAAGATGTTCGAATAAGTTGCTTGGCAGAGAAAATTTCATACTCTACTGCTATTTATGATTATTCAGACAAAGAGGTTCTGAACAACAGTGGTCATATCAGGCTTCACTCCATCAAAAGGCTCCATAATATAGCAAGCCTGATATCAAACGCAAACGATCTATCTATCCTGAGAGTTAAAAGGAAGGAGGAGCATTTAACAAAACCGAAGAAGGCCGAAAACTCAGTCTGTTTCAATGATGAGATCATGAAGAAAGATCTTTATCAGAAATTTTCTATTGATACAACATTCGAATAATGCTGAATTGATTTTTATCAAATCACTCTTTTTCGTCATTCTCCTTTTTTTCATGCTCCTTTTCATCATCACTCTCAAGAATTGGCTTGTACTTTGCCATAATCTTCTCCATTTTCACACTCCGCCTCTGCTTCTGATTGCCCAAGTTTTTTATATTTTATTTGTTCTCTTCTTGAAAAATGGGAACCTTGATCCTTGAGCTTGCTCTTGACTCAGATATTTTTTCAGCCTCGTCGATCGTGAGTTATGTAATCTGCTCTTTTGATTCATCAATAGTCGGAAGTTCCTATGTCTCCTGGTAACTCTTTATATTGACCTGAAAATGCTTCGGGGGTAATGATGTCAAAGGAGTAGTCATTTCGTGAATGCTTTGAGGAGATGGTCGGGTGGACAAGCAGTTAAGCTTGATTTCTAACTTTTCAACCTACACCTTCACGACCAAAAGCTCCTGCTTCAACTTCATATTTTACTGTTTCAGCTGTGTGTTTTCCTTCATGATTCTCTTCATTTCCTTCAGCATTTACTGACGCTCACAATATTAGTAGTCTGGATGAGCAAAAGAAGATACGACTTGGATGCTCTCACAAATATTTCTATCTTAAGTAGTCATATTGGCTCGCCTTCCTATTGATATATTTGAATTATAGCATAAACGGTCACATCATCAAAGGCCTGGGTTCTTGTTCCCCTCTAGTTTGGCACCGTTAGCTGTGATCATCAGGAGAGTCTTTATCTGCTCAGAGTAAAAGTCTATGACACTTGCAAATAGTTCAGGGGATTCGACTACCCTCTTCTTCGTAAAGTACTTCAGCTGACTGTTTTTCTGGTTCTCCCCAATGTAGGAAAAATCTTAGTCCTTGTCAACACTGACTTTAACAATCTTGAACTCCTCTTTACGAGCTTTTTTGGCTTTTTTGGGAGCCCCGCCAAAATTGATTGAGAGAGAAGTTTCGTTGAGATGAGCATCAGATCTGTACAGATGCTCTTTTTCTTGAGTCAGGCATCGCCTACTCTTCGACTTGAGGCCACTGGCTGCGTCAATAGCTAGAGACCCCTGAGACCTTTGACTCTTGATTTTTCTTGGCATACCGGCAATTATATCAATGAGAAATTATTTTTTCAGTTCTAATGAACCGCATTCATGCTTGATTTGATGAAAAACCGAATCAAAAGCACAATTATTTTTTCCCAACAGGCTACATCTAACACAAGTAAGTGATAGTGCTGGTATGGGGCAAACAATGAGATAATGATGATAGGTGGGACGCAAGTTCCCTTATAAAGATTAAGTCAGTCCATGCATGTAGTTCCTCACGGTTCAGAACAGGTCTGATTTTTTCATCACATTAATTTATTAATTATTAAATTCAATTTATTCATTTCTATTCCATGCTCATCACTGCCATCTTCAAAGTGCTCTCCAAACTAACTGCCCCTCCAATGAACCCGTTTGCGTGCACAAAGGTGATGTCCTCTATGCCTGACAGCTACCTCAGCTTCTGGTCATCCTTTATCCCTCTCCAGGCCTCTTTCAGGGGTTTCCTCAGCTCAAATGACCCCTCTTGCTTGGCAACTGCTTGAACTCTCCATTTGTCGCCTGTCTTCTCAGGGAACAAAACATAGAGAATTTATCCCTGGCACTTTTACTCCTCTTAAAGTTCGAAGATAGGTTTTTGCCAAGGTATGTATTTCTTCAGGACGACAATTCGACCCGAGGGGTGAACCTGCTTTCTTTGTTGGAAGATCTCCTTCACCATCTGTTTGGTCTGCAGCGATCCTCTGAATATTAGCATATGTACAGAAATGTTTGTCTCACTTCAGCATAAAATACTTTTTCAACCTCTTCCATCGCTTTGTGAAACTGCTCCAGTTCGTTGTAGTTTTCCTACCACCACATGGGGTTGTATTATCCGACTCTCCACCAAAGAGTTGTGGGAACGTTGACATCCTTCTCATTCACCTTGCTGACTCCATTGTCGTTGGCATCGATGTAAATCACAAAGTGCTTGTAAATGGACTACCTAACATGGTCAATCACTTCCTTTGATTTCACAGGCTCGAAAGGTAGCTTTTCCCTGCTGAGGATCTGCTCGATAGCATTGGGAATGATTTAGGGAAAGTTGAGATAGACCAGACCAGCTGAACTCATCCGGACTGTATAGTTGGGATAAGTTTGCTGGAATTATATCTGATGGTGATCCAATAGTTTGGGAGGGTCGTACTTTCCCCCGACATCAACAACCACATCAGCCTGGGCCCATACAGCAGGATCTCTGGACCTGATAACCTCTGCATCTTTGAAATGCTGAGTATATTTGCGTAGGAGGACACAGGCAAGGACCTAATCACAGTGGAATCTTCCATCATGAGTACATATTTTTTTCATATTTCCAAGCAATCTATTGATTGTATTTTTGATACTAAACTTCAACATTTGATTGTAATACCGACCTTAGACCTCAAGTTTTCTGGAGTATATAGCTAGACCAGTATGATAATTATTGAAAATTATCTCAAAAATTAATATATACAATATTATGAAGGAGGAAACAGTCATAGAAAATCTGCTAGAACAACTTCCTGCTCTTAAAGACAAGGAGGTCGAGCTTGAAAGGGCCAGTGGGCTCACAAACGTTGTCTATATCGTCAAGGTCAATGGATAGGCAGAGTACATTTTCAAGTGCTTCTCACAAGGGTACCCCAGTGCCTTCGAGTAAAAAATCACCAACATCCTATCCAACAAGAAAGTCATTCCCCACATCGAGTTCACCAACAAAGCGTATAGAATCGAACGTTTTGTGAAGTATAGTCGCCACCCTGAGCATCATTAAATCGTCGAATAGAAACTCCTCAAAAGGATAATGCAAAAACTATACGCAATCCATGAGCTAAAGTTACCTGATGACCCCAAAGAGCACAAGATAATTTCCAAAGAAGTATTTGGAGAAGAGCAGTACCAATCAATCCTGAAGCTAAAGGAGAAAAAGGTTGACGATAAGCACTATTGTTTGCTGCTGGGAAGAATCCTAAACATTCTTTAAAAGAGGGAACTATGGAAACAATGTCTATTGCCCTAAAAAGAGGATTATGTTGTGTGCCATAACGATCTCAATAACCTGAACATCATGGTAGCTCCCGACGATGTCTTTCTGATTGACTACGATTACGTTGGCTTCAACTATGTCGGATTTGATATCGCTAATATGATCAATGAAACATCTCTCGACTATTCAGTCCCCGCCCCAGGCTTCAAGCTCATCAAAACATACACACTCGCTGAGCTTTAAAACATAGTGAAGCACTACCCCAAGTACTATGCTGGTTTAGAGAGAGAGGTGTTGCGAATGTTATGTGTGGCCAACTTATACTGGGTACTAGGGAGTTAGGAGAGGTACTAACTGAACGTCAGCGATGTGTTCGACATGTTGAAACACGGTATACAAAGAATGGACCTATTCGAAACATACCAAGGGCTGATTGACAAGAAATGATTGTATACAAGAAGTAACTATAGTATTTTTATTCATGAATTGTACATTTGGGGTTGGGGTTGGGG
>Ga0100378_1006415_pt1 | contig 10619 bp, 3 predicted proteins | sample CryGeymeta201502_FD_81535 | JGI IMG/M metagenome (GOLD analysis project Ga0100378, IMG submission 81535) | Groundwater microbial communities from Crystal Geyser aquifers in Utah, USA - Crystal Geyser metaG 2015-02 | ecosystem: Environmental > Aquatic > Deep subsurface > Groundwater | place: USA...
GGGAAGGCACGCGTCCCCGGCACCGTCCGCGTGCGGACGCCGTTCGCCGAAGGGCCCGACATGGGCGGCGAGCTGTTCTACTTCGCCTTGGAGCAGCCCACAGGAGCGACGTTGGCCGACCGACTCGCGAACCCTGACTGGCCCGCCGAGGCCCGGCTGGAGACGATGGTCGGTCTGTGCCGGCTCCTCGCCAGGATCCACGAGACGACTACGCCGGAACGCCCCCACGGGACGTTGGTCCACCGCCGATTGCATTCCGACGCCATCTTCCTCGGTGCGACACCCGAAGGGTTCGTGCTGACCGGCTTCGACGTAGCGCGCGCGACGGCGGAGACGGCCTATCCGGGCGCGCTGCCGTTCCCTCTCACCGCCTACGACGCGCCCGAGCTTGGCGAAGGGTTGTCACGGGCAAGCACGCGCAGCGATGTGTACTCGGTGGGCATCCTCGTTTACCAAGTGTTCACTGGGGAGCTCCCCTTTGGTGGACAGCCACGCTCGCGGGCGGACGACGGAGAGCCGTTGCCCCTGCCGCCGCTTCGCCCAGAGCACGTGCCCTTCGGCGATGCCGAGGAGTTGGCGGCTCTGCTGGACATGATGACGGCGGTTGATCCCTCCGACCGGCCGGAGAACCTGTCGGAGGTTCTGGTCCTTCTGGACGCGATGCAACCACCACCGACGGACGACTCCGCGGAGAAGGCAGCGCCGGATGCCGTCCGGCACCCTCTCCCGGCCGGCGCGCTGCTGGCTCCCAGTCTCCGCGTCGAACGCCTGGTCGGCCGCGGGTCCACGGCCTGGACGTACCTCGTCGTCGAGGAGTCCAGCGGCCGGGAATGGGTAGCGAAAGTGCTCCGCGAGCCAACCCCGGATCGCCTTGCCAGCATCGGCAGGGAGTTCGGCATCCTTCGCCTTCTCCACCATCCCGCCATCGTGGGCGTGGTGGAGGTCTCTTGCCGGGAGAACGCGCCCTACCACCTTCTGCTGGAGCACTGCCGGGGCAGGGCGTTCGCGGAGGTCTTTGACGAGTTCCCCGCCCTGGTGGAGCAGCAAAGCACGACGCCGGTCGAGCTGGTCCACGCCTGGGCGGACGTGATCCTCGAAGCCTTGGGCGAGATGCACCGCAGCGGCGTGCTGCATCGTGACTTGTCGCCGGGGAATCTGGTGTTGACCGAGAGCGGCCCGAAGATCGTCGACTTCGGACTGGCATGGGCGCCCATCGTTGGCGACGAGCCGGCAGCGGCCTTGGGGACGTTCCCTTACCGACCTCCTGAGTGTGGCGGCGGTCGCGGTTGGACAGCAGCAGGGGACCTGTATGGTCTCGCCGTCATCCTCTGCCAGTTGCTCCTGGGCCGACTGCCCTTCGAGGACGACAACGGAATCCAGCCGGATCGCGTCCGCGAGGAGCTGTTCCCAGCAGATGACCCCTTCCTGCAGGCGCTTCGAACAGCCATCGCCCCCGACCCCGGTTGCCGCTTCGCCACAGCCGCTGAGTTCCGGCAGGCTTTGTCGGCGGCACGGGCTCAGCCACAGCAGCAAGCCGCGTCGGAAGCCGAAGCAGAGCAACCGGCCGCGGCGGCGCTTGAACCGACCGGCGGGAACGAGGTGCCCTACCTCGACGACGTGCTCAAGGTGTACCCGGCCTGCACGCTCGGCGCTGCGGAGACACGGGGGTTGGACACCCGCTTTGCGCGTGACACCTACGTTCCCACTCGGCTGGACCGCGAGGTGAAGGCCGACATTCCGGATGGCAAGCTCCACTTGGTTCTCCTCAGCGGCAATCCCGGCGACGGCAAGACGGCGTTTCTGCAGCGGCTCGCGGAAGAGCTGGGCGTTGACCCCGTCGAGACGCGCGGCAAGCGTGAATGGACCGCGACGCTGGAGTCGGGGCTCGTTGTGAGGGCCAATCTGGACGGCTCTGCCGCCGATGGCGAGCGCGGCAGCGACCAAGTGCTGGACGAGTTCCTGGATCCCTTCTTCGACGGCCCGCCGCAGGGAACGGGTCTCCGTTGAAGAACTGCCGACCGTACGTACACCTGGGTGCGGGTGGGCCCACCAGTCGCGGCAGGTCGATTGGAGGCCGCTTCTTCTGGCGATGTTGCGTAGTGGACTGGCTTGCCTGGGTAGCAGTCGTGACCGGGCTTGTGGTCAGGACGGTTGACTTGATTAGTAAACCATGTTATGATCGGCGACATGAGTAAGCCCCGCAGCAAGGAAGGAGGGCTGTCTTCCAGCTCCCTCATCGAGTTTGGCTCCCGTCTGCGCCAGGCCCGCCTGTCCGCCGGATTGTCGCTTGCGGGACTGGCAGCGAAGCTGGCCGTGACGAAGGGGTATCTCTCGCGTCTTGAGCACGGGAAGGCCACGCCCTCCGGCACGATGATTGACCGGATCGCAGCGGTCATGGGCATGGAGCCGGGTCCGCTCCGCATACTCGCGGGTCATCTGCCCAGTGACGTGCGGAGGATATTGTACGATCACCCCGTGACTGCCCCAGAGGTGTTGCGGGAGGCATTCGCCGAGTACGTAGTGGAGCGCAGCCCCGCACAAGCCATCGGCTCGACGGAGATCCCCCAGGCTTCGATGACGCCACGGCCGCCAGTGCCTCCTGCAGGGCATTTCTTCTACGAGCTTGTCCTTGCCGACTGCTTCGATTGGATGGATGGGCGGGAACCCAACAGCATCCATGCCATCGTGACAGACCCACCGTATGGTCTGAGAGAGTACTCGGCGACGGAGAAGATGAAGCTGCGCGGCGGCCGAGGTGGGGTGTGGCGCATTCCTCCGTCGTATGACGGATGCCAGCGCATGCCCCTTCCCCGCTTCACGGTACTGACCGCGCAGGACCGGGCGAACCTGAGCGACTTCTTCCACGCCTGGGCAGAGAAGGCGGCGCGAGTCCTTGTGCCGGGTGGGCACGTCTTCATCGCCAGCAATCCCCTTGTGTCCCACCTCGTGTACATGGCACTGGAACAGGTGGGGTTAGAGAAACGCGGCGAGATCATCCGGCTGGTGCAGACATTGCGCGGCGGAGACAGACCCAAGAATGCGCACCGGGAGTTCGAGGACGTGACTGTCATGCCTCGGTCCTGCTGGGAGCCGTGGGGACTCTTCCGCAAGCCCTGTGAGAACCGAGTCCAGGACAACCTGCGCAAGTGGGGGACAGGCGGTCTACGCAGGACCTCGCCGGACCATCCGTTCTGCGACATTGTGAAGAGCGCCCCTACCCGCGGCCAGGAGAGGCAGATAGCGCCGCACCCCTCCCTCAAACCGCAGGGCTTCATGCGCGAGATCGTGCGCGCCGCCCTGCCGCTGGGGGAAGGGGTTGTTCTGGACCCATTCATGGGCGCTGGTTCCACCATTGCCGCGGCCTGCGCCATCGGCTACCACAGCATTGGCATCGAGTCTGATCCTGAGTTCTATGACATGGCGGTGAAAGGGGTTCCGCAACTTGCTGCGCTTCTGCCCAATCGCGCCAGCAACGGCCACACCAACTCCTCGCCCCGACGGCAGATGGGGCTCTTCGACGGTCAGGCTACTGCTCAGTGAGCGCTCGGTGCCCGCGGACGCCGGCACCCGGCACCCGGTACAGGAAGTTCCTCCGCAGCTTCTCGACCCCGGACATGGTGATAGACGCGGTTGGGGTCCGTCGCGAGTCACCTTTCCTGCCCGAGTAGGACCAATCCGCCTTGGTGAGCTTGGCGCAGAGAATCTCAACGAAGGTGAGCGGCATGCGTTCGCCGCCCTCCTGTTCACCGACCGCATAGCGGAAGATCATCACCCAGCAGTCCTCCGGGTTATGGCCCTGCCAGCCGCCTTTCTGTATGGACGACTTCACTTCAATGCCCTCGTCTCCCTTCAGAACCAGGTTTGACGAGTAGTATCCTTTCGGCAGCAGATCAGGGTGTCCGCCGACCTTTAGGTTGGCCTCCAAGTGCGTTGAGGCGGTGGCGATGTTCTTCACCAGGAATTCGGATAGAAGTCCCGATAGCGAGTTCCCGAGCACGAGTTCCTCCATGGGTCGGAAGCCGCCCCGGACCAGGAAGTCATTGATGCCGTGGTAGAGCCGATAGGTCTCCGCCACGGCCTGCTCAATCTCATCAACTGTGAGTTCGTAGGGCAAGGCGACCTGCCGGTTGACATAGCGTGTGACAAGCCGCGTAGGGTGTTCCACGTCGCATTCTCCTCGCAGGAATCCCCGGTGGCAGAACCTGGGCCTTTCACGGATTCACGGGGACACGTGTGGACGGTTCATCCCAGCGGCAGTGCGCTTGGCGGGCGGGAACCGAGCAGAAGCACCGGGGCTCTGCCGTCCACGACCGAAGAGCATAGCACGCCACTGGGCGGCTGGCAACGCTATGGACTGGAAGCGGCAGGACGGCTGGCATCGGAGGCAGAGGTGGGGCGGAAAGACCCGGAGATCTGACTCGAACTGGTGAGGCAGCGGGAGCGTGCTGGCCGTTGCAGCGGCTGCGGAGCAGAGGCCATGGGAGTCCGCGACCTCGCGGAACGCCTACCGGGATTGCGTAGTGCCACGTGGCTGTGCGTCCACCGTTGTCGAGTGAAGTGCCAGCGCTGTCGGCTCGAGTCGGAGCAGTTGCGCTGGCTGAACCGTCACGCCCACGTGACCAAGCGACTGGCGGAGAGGTTGGCGCTCGTCGGTCGGGCCGTGCCGATCTGGCAAGAGGCTGATGACTTCCACCTGCACCGGTTCGCCCGGACGGAGACCGGCGGAGCCAATCTGTACGGCACAGCGGAGACTGTCCGCAAGGCGGCCAGCGAGGCGTTGGCGGCCGGGCTGCGGGTGGACAGCCTGTTGCTGCGTCGCCCCGACGGCGCTCCGCTGGGCTGGTTGGTGGCGCCGACCCATCCGCTTCGATTGCTCTGGCTGTTAGGCTATGGCGCGCTGTTGGAGCACTGGCGAGGCGAGTTGCTCAGCAAGCCGAAGGCTGCCCGCCGCGCGCTCTTCAAGCCAGAGAACCTGGACGGGCTGGTCCCACACCTCTTCCCCGCCTTCGCCGCGCTGGCGTCTGGTGCGCTGTGGTCCTACGCCGACGGGGTGGGACTCTTCTGGGGTCTGCTGCTCCCGACGGACTGCCCCGACCCCCAACAGGCGGCTGCCGACGTGCTGCGCGCCCTGGGTCTGAACGTGGAGGTCACTACCACGGCCGCGTTGACGGCGGGGTGCGTCGGCGACAAGATCGCGGAGTACCTCGGTTTGCACCCCTACGTGAAGGCGCTCCAACTCAACGCGCTGAACCCCGGCGATGGCGCACTGCTCAAGCGGGCACTCATCAAGATCCGCGACTTGGTCGGTGGCGGAGACGGGCTGCATCCGCGGTTTGACCTGCGCTTGTTGCCGGCGGAAAGCGGTTCTGTGGCGGGGCGGCACCTGGATGCTCTTGCCGCTGCCCGCCGTCGTAACCGCAATCTTCCCGCAGACGCACTGCGGCTCTTCCGGTCGGCTGGCAGCGCGATGACTCCTGGGCTGCAATGGGCGCAGGTGCGCCGGATTGCCGACCTCCCGCAAGCGCACGCCTCGCTTCTGGTGGACTACTTCCGAGGGCACACGGAGGGGGTCAGCCCCGAGCCGTCGACCGAGACCCCTGAGGTCTACGGCTTGTCCTTGCCCCTTTGCACCGAGTACCGCGAGGAGGGCGGGCTGGCCTCGTGGCGCCGGTGGGTGTCCCCAGCGGCCGGCGAGAAGGCGGCGCGGCACCCGGCCAATCCAGCCATCACGGAATGGCTGGCAGCAGTACACGAAGCGGTGCTGCAGGCCGCCGCGGCACTGACTGCCGAAGGCGGGACGGAGGGCACGCTCCCGGCTGTCGGTCTCACGATCACGGCGCAGACCACCCGGGCCGTCGAGGAGATCCACGAGAAGTGCGACTGGGTGTTGGCGCTGGACCGGCACTTGGGCGTGGAGTACTTCGACCAGCCGCATGGACCCCTGGAGGCGGTCTACGAGAAGTGCCTGCTCGACTACGTGCCTGCCGCTTTGGAGGGCACATCGCACCGGCTCATGATCTCCACCCAGCGGACGGAGGAGATCCTCGGCCTGCTGGAAAACGGTCTGGCCACGCTCGGGCTGAAGAGCGACGAGGCGGCCTGCCGGGGGGTGCTTCGCGACCTGAAAGCGGTGTCCGGTCACGCGGCCATGAGGTTGGGCGCCCCCGACGCGGGCGTCCCTGACACCGTGGCTCTGGCCATCGCCCGGCACTACCTGGAGCAGACGGGGCAGTTGCGCGACGGCTTTCTGGTGGCCGGCGACTGCCTCGGCGACAGGGACGCCGGCTGTGGGTTGGTGTGGGTGCGTCTCGGTCGGTCCGGCCGCCGCGAAGTCTTGGAGTTCCAGCTTCTGGACGTCAAGTACGCCCTCACGCCCACCTTCGCCTTTGGCGGGTCGTTGCGAGAGGACTGCGCCGCCCGCCTTCGGCGAGCGGCAAAGCACTGGAAAGACGTGCTACTCATGGACACGGACAACCCACCCCTTCACCTGCCTCTCCGCCGCCGCCGGCTGGTCCGCTTGCTCACGTTCTACCTCAACAAAGCCGCCCGCCACCGCCTTCTCGATCCCGACGCCGAGACGTCCCTGCGGCGCTGGGTCGGCGAGCTGCTCAGTCCGGCGTTCGACCGGTTTGGTTCGTTCGGCCTGAAGGCGCTCCTGTGCTGCCCCGCCCTGGAGCGCGACGCGGTGATCGAGGAGTCGCTCGGCGATGTGGAGGTGGTTCTGTTGGGCAGGCGGGCGTGCCCGGAGTACCTCGTCAATGTCCCGACAGAGCCACAAGTCGCCCCGGAGGGGCAGGATGATAGTAGCCCAGAGGCTTCAGCCCTGGGGTCCCGAAGCGACGAGAGGAGCGCAAGTCCCGAAGGGACGGCTGAGACCCAGTCGTCCTTACAGGACTCCCCACCTGAGGAGGGCGCCAGCGTTCCCAGGGATGAATCCACTGGGCTATTGTCTCCGAGTCTCTCCGGGACAGGGGATGACGCAGGTCGCGGACACGATGAGACTCGTGGCACAGGTCTCCCGACCTGTGAAGAGAGCGAGGGCCAACAGGTTAGGCAACCTGTTCCACAAGACGAGGTCCCCGTCTGCCTCGGCGAGCACCCGCGACGCAACACGCCCATTTACTGGCGCCCGTCGGTCCGCGGCAACCCGCACCTGCTTATCGTCGGCATTCCCGGCATGGGGAAGACGACGGCGTTGGTGAACCTTGGCGCTTCATTGGCGGGGCAGTCCGTCTGGCCCCTGATCGTCGACTTCCACGGCGACCTCACCACGCAACTCCGCGAGCGGCTCGCCGGACAACCGTTCCTGCACCTCGATGCCGCGGAGGGGCTGGCCTTCAACCCGCTGCGCCTCAGTCAACGGCAAGCGACCCGATCCAACGGTTGGATGGACAACGTGTTTGAGGTCACCGAGATCCTCGCGGCCATCTTCCCCGACTTCGGCGACCTCCAACAGGCGGAGATCCGGAACCGGCTGATCCAGGTCTACAAAGAAGCCGGCTTCCGAGAGAACGAGACCTCCGAGGGGCTCACTCCGCCGCCGTTCCGGCGCCTGTACGACCTCATGAAGGCCGAGATGGAAGGGCAAGCGCGGTTGCAGCACATCCTGGCGCGGCTGGACACGCTGTTTCTGCGGAACCTATTCCGCGACGCGGGGACCGCTCCGTCACCGTCGCGGCTCGGAATCGAGTCGCGGCTCGGAATCGAGTCGCGGCTCGGAATGGTGCCCGACGAGGCTGGCGTTGATGAGCTGGCTGCCTGCACGACGGTCCTGGACATCCATGACGTTGGCACGGAGCAGAACCAGCTCGCCGCGGCGAGCTTCTTCCTGCACAAGGTGTACAAGGACATGTTCGCCAGAGGCGAGTCGCCGCACCTGCGGCAGGCAGTGGTCTTCGACGAAGCGCACCGGGCGGCGAAGCTGGGGCTGTTAGGCACGATGATGCAGGAGTGCCGGAAGTTCGGCATCGCGATGATCGTCTCGTCCCAGCGGATCAGCGACTTCCGGCGGCAGGTCATCGAGACCGTCGGCAGCCATCTGATCCTGAAGGTCAACCACCCCGACGCGAAGCTGCTCGCCCCTCTGCTGACCGGGCTGGAAGGACGAGACGCTGTGGTTCGGAAGGTTCTGGATCTGCCGAAGTACCACGCGCTGTTCCGCAGCGAGGAGCATCTGCCCTACGCGGAAGTCCGGCTGCGGGCGCCGTAGTGGCGGTCGGGTTTGCGTTCCGGCGGCGAGGGCAGGACTCCCTCGGGTGACCCGCACTGGTGAGACCTGCGGTGGTGGCGATCACGAACAGGTTGGGCAACCTGTTCCGCGGGAGGGCGAGGCTCCCGCCGCGCCTCGACTCACTGCGAGGGAGGTGGCGCGAGTCTTGCGCCGCAACGGGTTCGAACCCGTCTCGCAGGCGGTTGCAGCCCGCGACCTCGGTCGCCGAAGGCGTTGGTCCAACCGCCGGGCGTCACGGTGCCGTACCGTCCCCCGGCGCGCCGCTCCGCCCCTCCATGCCCTCGTAGCCGTCCTCGCCGTACCGGCTCTTGTAGCCCTGGTTGTACGGGTCCCACGTCTTTGCCGGTTCGGTGTAGGTGGACTCGCCCTGCTTCCGGCACTTGGCGCGCACGTCCGCGTCGCCCAGGACGGTGAAGCGGTCGGCGTATTGCCAGTTGTGGTCGAAGTGACCGCTGGCGACGAACACCTTCTCTTCGGGGCGGTCGGAGTCTTCCTCCGGCTGCTTCCCGTCCGTGAGGTAGAAGTCCAGCCCTTCGCCGGTGTAGAACCCCAGCGGGTCCTTGGTCTGCGCGGTGTAGAGAATGGCGGCGGAGGAGGTGGCTGCCTCGACGAGGAGGTAGCGGTCCTTGTTCAGCGGGTGCGGGTAGACCAGGCGGATCAGCGAGTCGGGGGCGTCGAACGCCTTGCCGGCCAGCTCGATCCGGTTCCCCTCGAGGCGTAGCGGCAGTTTGTCGATCAGCGTGCGGGTGACGAGGTTGTCGATCGGGCCGCCGATTAGCACCAGCGAGTAGCGGCGCAGGTCCGCTTCGGTCAGCTCGGTGTCCTTGAACTGGCGCGGCTTGCAGTGCTGCCCCTTCTCCCACTGGTTGGCCAGATCGGCGGCGCGACGCTCGCAGTTGGCGCGCCTCTGCTCGTCGTCGCTGACGGTGCCGACGACCAGGGCGAAGGGCGTGGTGAACACGTCGCGGATCGGGCCCTCCAACTCGGGCCGCTTGGTGAGGGCTGCCGGTGTGTAGCCGGGGGCCTCCAGTGTCACCTTGCCCTCGGTCAACCTCAAGTCGGCCAAGCCGCGGCCGTTCCAGTCGACCTTCAGCGGCAGTGCCGGATCTACCAACTCCGCGCCCGGCGAGAGGGTGAGCGCCAGCACGTTCTCCGTGTTGACCCGGATGAAGTTGGGGGCGACGACCTCGGCGTCGACATAGAGGAACGCCAACGGGTCTTCGCGCTGCTCCACGCGGACCCAATGGACGGAGGCGGACTTTAGGTCGTCCGCGCGAATGCGGACCTGCCGCGGGTTGTTGACGCGGGTGTGCGTTAGGAGCCACTCGATCAGCGCCTGCTCGTGGCCGAGCTGGTCGTCGCTGAAGACCTCATGCCCTTTGCCGACGTGCTCCCAGTACCGGACGTCGTATCCCCAGCGCTGCAACATGCGGACCGCCAAGCGAGAGTGGCTCACGTTGACGTAGGTGTCGTTGGTCCCGTGGTTGAGGAACACGGGCGTTGTCAGCAGCGACTCCGCGCGGGCAAACGAGCTGTAGCACTCCGCGAAGAAGCGCTGGCGAGGCGTCAGCTTCTCCAACTGGTACGCGTCCTTCAAGATCCGGTCGTCCCAGCCGCCGTAGACCGGCGCGATGGCGGCAAACAACTGGGGGGAGCGGGTACCGATCTCCCAGACGCCGCCGCCGCCCATGGACCGGCCGGTGAGGTACACGCGGTCTTCGTCCACTGCGAAGCGCTCTTTCGCCATCCGGATACAGCGAAGCACGTCCTTCATCCCGAGGCCCTTGTACCAGCTCTTGAACCGGCCGTGCGGCATCAAGACGATCGCGCCGTTCTCCTCTGCCCACGCGTTGTGGCGCTGAAACACGTCTTCCCACTCGAGGTAGGGAGGGTCAATGGTGTCGGACCGGTGCAGGTCGACCACCAGCGGCCACTTGCGGGCAGGATCGTACTCCGCCGGCAGGTAGGCGCGACAGAACTGCGGCGAACCGTCGACCTCATCGCGGTACGCCAGGCGCACGAACCCGCCGGGGCGCTCTAGGTCGGCCTTCCCGGCAGCCGCGAGTTGGAGCTCCTCGAACTCCAGCAGTGCGCTGTGGAGGTCTTTGAGAGTGTAAGCGTCCAAACCGGTGTCGGTGGCTGTCGCCTTGCCGGTGATCGTGTTCCACGCCTGCGTGAGCACGCTGGTCGTGGTGCCGGTCCCACTCAGTCCGCCGCCGACCTCCTTCGCCACCTTCTCGCCAAGCAGCTTGTAGAGCATGCCTTCCGCAGTCGCCGGGTCGGCTGCCGCGGCCGCTGCCTCCACGCGCGCAACTGCAGCAGCTCCGTCGCCCTTGAACCACGGCAGGTACACCACGTGGCGGCGGCCGAACCCGAGGTGCTGGGTGAA
>Ga0100378_1006416_pt1 | contig 10618 bp, 5 predicted proteins | sample CryGeymeta201502_FD_81535 | JGI IMG/M metagenome (GOLD analysis project Ga0100378, IMG submission 81535) | Groundwater microbial communities from Crystal Geyser aquifers in Utah, USA - Crystal Geyser metaG 2015-02 | ecosystem: Environmental > Aquatic > Deep subsurface > Groundwater | place: USA...
ATGACACTACTGGCAACAGATGGGATGAAGGAGCCGAAGCAGAAGCAGAAGAAGTAGATGATGATGATGATGATGATAACACATGCAACCGAACAGCCCGCGGAGATAGTCGCGGGGAGAGTACCAGTCTTTCAGAGCCTGTGTCTGTAGCAGAAGTGGAAGACGCAGAAAAAGAAGACGCTGCATCAGCATCAGCATCAGCATCAGCATCAGCATCATCGTCATCAGCATCAGCATCATCGTCATCACTATTCATATTGTCTCGTACCACTAAAGAGAAGAACAACGAAAAGGAAGATTCAACGCTAGTAGCGGATACTAGAAATGTGAACGACAACATACATGAAACAATAGAGGGCGCAAACAGGCCAATTCTGGAACAAGCCAATCCAAACTTGTCAAGTTTCATGAACAGCAGCATTGAAGACACCACACATTTGGATCCACCACGAGACAATAACAACAACAACAACAATAACAACGAAAACAACGTCATCCAAATCCAAACAACAACCAACAAAAGTACTCATTCTCACACAAGCATTACAACTCCGAACGGCAACAGTTCAAGACAGAGTTCAAGATCAAGACAGCGTCCTTTGTCGTCTTGCTCTTCCAACAAGAACGACGACGACAAACAACAACAACAACAACAACAACAACGCTCAGAAGCTTTACCAGATCCAGAGGAGCCCTGGTGGATGCCTGCATCGAACAAAAATACACCATCCGCCTATTGGAAGGGCTTGCTGGTAGGATTGTATTCTTCTTGGGCCATTGTACTGTCCTCTTTCGTAGCCTACTATTCGTCGTGTCGTAGCAACATGATTCAAGGAGGGATGGGAATGGTACTATATTCTTATATGATGGTTGTGGTGGTCATCATTTGGAACGTCTTTGTCTTTACAACTTGTATGGGAAGTTTTATTGTCATTGGAATTATTGCAAAAGAATACGAACGATCAATTCAACGTGAGATGAACGTGATGCCACTGGCTCTACAGGAAAAACAACTATTCATTCAAGATAAGCAGCAAGAACAACAACAACAACAACAGCAACAGCAACAGCAACAACAGCAACAGCAACAACAACAACAACAGCACTCATCATCGGAACAAAGGTCACTACCGTCTCGAAATAATGTTGAGAAGGCACCACAAAGCGTCACTAAAACGACAGATCCATCGATAAGAATTTCGACGAATCTTCGCAGCGGTTTATCGGCTGCTTTCACCAAAAATGGAGTTTCTTCGTTCGACAACAGTGATGGTAACGATTGCCATGATGATAATGATGAAAGCAAGCAACTTCTCATGACAATGGAAGACTCGATGGGAGATTCCATCTCTCGGCGACCAACAAGCGTTATTCGCGTTCCATCAACGCGTCATGTTCGAGCGGTACCGGAAGAGGTGAATGCTACTTCTCGTGAAGGCTCTGTCTTCTTGCAGCCAACAAAACAGTTGTTGCAACATCCAATCGGACCAGAGCTTTGTCTGGAGGCATCTGTCATGGTGGCTAGCATTGCAGGATTTTCGGAATGGTCGTCCGCTCGAGAACCTAAACAAATCTTTCACCTATTAGGAGAATTGAAGAAACGGTTTGATCAGGTAGCAAACGGCTATAAAGTGTACACAGAACATGGTGGATCGGACTCATATATCGTAAGTTTTTCTTCTTGTTTTTGTTTCTTTGCTACGCACGAATCATACAAACCAAGCAAGGTGTTGCAGATCAGCTAACAATTTTGATCATTTTCGTTTGAACAGGCAGCATCAGGTGTACTTCAATCGCAGCCAGACCACGGTGTTCGAATGGTAAAATTTGCCAAACGTATAATGAAAACCATGGCGAGTGCAGTTCAGGAATTGGAATCCATCTTGGGCCCAGACACGGAAACTCTGCGGTTGCGCATTGGTATTCACTCCGGTAGTGTCACGCGTGGGCAGCTTGATGGACAGTTTAAGATTGTTGGAAAGGCTGTTGAGACTGCTTCTGCATTGCAGGCAGGTGGACATCGTCATCGAATCCAACTTTCGCACACCACGGCAGAGCTCTTGCGGAAAGACAATAAGAAAGAATGGATCCAGCTACGAATAGACGAGAGTACCGATCATAGTAGCGGCACGATCGACGAAACTTACTGGGTTGTCGCAACTACTCCACGGTCGGGTCGTCGTCGTCGCAACTCTCCTACTTACCAATGCGATCGGTCGGTGGCTTCCTTGGCATCTTTCCGATCAGCTCGATCTGGAAATTCTCAAGTCACCAAGTTGCTACGCGTCGACAATGCTCCCAAGCCACCTAAACGCCGTCAGGTCTGGGGAAAAGGAGAAGACAATTTCATCATGACTCTCCCTCCAATGTCCCGCGCCGCAAAGAACAAACGGCTCATAGAATGGGTACATAACTTGCTGCACTCACTGCTAATCAAGATTGTATCGCAACGTCGGGAACAAGGTAGAACTGGTGGTGAATTTGTGATCGATGAAGATGTTGCTTTCCGGGCACGCAAAGGAGCTATAAACCCTTTCCAAGAACAGATGCAAGTCATTCGAATCCAGCAACGGGTTGACAATATACCAACGGACCGATCCGTTCGGTCTGGAGAAACAGAAGTGAATACTGTGGCTTCTCGACAGCTACGTGACATGGTAACAAAAATCTCTAATCTCTACAAAGACGACAATCCATATTCCAACTTTGGAACTGCAAGCCACTGTATCATGTCAGTACACAAGCTAATGAATCGCTGCACGAATCTCGATGGTGATGATTTAGAATTGCTTTCCCATGCATCATCGAGCTCTGTGCATCATTATATGAATGGCATTGCCTCCAACGCACTTGCTCAATTTTCTATATTGTTCGCTGCTTTGGTCCATAACATTGGACGAGAGAGTGTATCCTTTGGGCCATCTAACCAAGACGACACGAGCATTGACGCGTCAAGAAGTGTTTGTCAACAAAAGTCCATTTTTATTGCGTGGGAAACCCTGTTGGATCCCTCCTTCAAGGAACTACAACATTGTCTCTTTGCGGACGCAACAGATCTGCTCATGTTCCGTCAGTTGCTGGTTAATTGTGTCCTTGCGACAGATCTTTCTGACAAAAAGGCCTGCGAGTGGCGCTCTTATAGGTGGAATGAAGCATTTGGTTTGGTTTCAGACGATTCAGTGGTATTTGGAATGGATGAGGAAGAGTGCGATAAAAAGGCAACAGTTGTTGTAGAATGTTTGGTTCAGGTTGGCAGCATTTCTCATATGCTACAACACTGGAAGAGCTATAGCAAGTTTTCTGAGCGTCTTTTCCTCGAAAGGAGTCTAGCATTCGACGAAGGTAGGACAAGGAACAATCCTGTCGACTTTTGGTATCGTGAGGAACTTGACTTTTTTGACGAGCACGCTATACCTCTAGCAAAAAGGTTGTCGGTATCGAGTGTATTTGGAGTGGCCTCGGATGAATGCCTGAACCATACATTGGACAATCGGAAAGAGTTTGCTCGACAAGGAAGTAACTTAGTGCAAGAAATGCATATGAGATACGAAAAGAGGAAAGAGATGGAGATCGGGGGTTTTACAAACGATGAGATCGAGAATTTGTCAGCCAGTGATCTCGAGTACATAATGAAAAAGCTAGTGGAAAAAGGCAGGAACGAAGGAACCAATAACGTACATGCCCAAAAGGGCCAAAATGATGCTGCTCAAGCTTGGCTGGATGCACTGGAAATATACGAACGTTGCCCGGCTGCAATGGAGATGGCTGATAGAAGCGTTATCTTTCCAATATATTCTGGAGGTAAGAGGTCATGTGATCATACTGCCATCTTTGTTCCAGAAGTGCTGGATTCGAAACTTACGCTTTTTACTTTTCAACGTATAACCCATTTTTCTTTCTAGTCTATCTCTGGATCAAAGGTGGGAAAATCCAGCAGGACCCCAAAGGCAATGTGGAATTGAACTTAGCGCGCAAGTTTGTGAAAGAAAGCAAGTTGCATCTAGACCCGGTTCATTACACGAGAGCACTCGCCATGCTTGCAGAGGCGCACGGTAATCGGGGAGACTGCATCGCCGCGCTCGAGTACTTTGACCAAATGGCCGAGGTCTACAGTTTGGATGATCACTCCCAAGCCATTTCCGATGTGTACGGCACGGACCACGCGGCTCAATTGTATGCGTACAGGGCCGTTTGGCACGAGCAAATAAAAAATTTGGAAAAATCCCTATCAGCTTGCGAACATGTTATTCAAGATATTCTCCCTTTAATAGACTCCACCAATACACTCTGCAAGTATCGGTTGCTCTACATTGTGTGTCGGGTGCTGAAGCGTCGAGGTCAAGAGGAGCGTCTTTTGCGGTTGTTTGACGAGTACGTCATATCACCATGTTATCATCACTTTGGACCGAGCTGTGCTTCCCCTTGTACTCCCATGTTCAAGCCCATTACCTACCTTCTCGGCATTTGTCACGACCCCTCCAATTTCGAGTCACTGGACGAGGCAGCAGCATGGTTGTGTAGCGATCCCATGAATGGTGTCTTGAGTGACTTTTTCGATAATGTTTCGATTCGAATGTGCTGGTCGGTGAACGATCTTGTGGCGGAGCTCTGTCTGCGGATTGCCAATCGTCTTGCGCTCGAACCATTCAACAACACAAATCGACAACGATTACTTGTAGCGAAGGGCCTCATGCTTGTGGAAGCGGCAGAACGGAAGCTTCGCAACAAGGATGGCAGTGTTGTGTTCCCTTTGGCCATTGAGATGCACGAACCAGTGTACGATGCCTTGCAGACACTGGGAAAAGAAATGGGCGTTGAGCCCATGGAGGATCATTGCACTCCCGTCCGTCCTTTAAACGTCAAACTACCTCCGTCTTATTTGAAGAATATCTGATGCTAGCGAGCTATTTCTCCAGCTGACTTTCTAGTCTGGGTCGTATTTTAGGGGAGGTTATTACCAGGGGTAGCAATCTCTCTGCTTTTCAAAATAGCTATTAGAGCTATGGTGTGACTGTTTGTTTGCTTGTAATCGTTATCATTAGTGCCTGCTCAACGTTTCACAATGCAGTAAGAATAGCGTTATTTATTTTGTTAGTACTAGCTACACTACAGTTGTACTCTCCAGCAATCAGGCGTTCATAGGCAGCCAAATCAACTTCATTGCATCTTCTGGTGCAGCCCGCACCAGCACATTTTTTATTAGCACTGTAAGCTCTAGACTAGTAGAAGCCTTCACAACAACAACCGCCAGTTAATTCTAAAGTAACGTATCACAACAATATCATTCCAAGCGGTCCTTTGTTCTCCTAGTAGTAGAAATTATTCCCTATACCGCATTGTCGAAGTCCGTACCATACAACAGTGTCATTAACGACCAAAGAGCAAAGTAAGAAGGTAAGAAAGGCAGGCGGTTCGTTGTTGTTTGCGGTTTGCGACTGTTGAACGTTGAACAGTGGAACAGAAGCCAATCAGTTTTTTTTCTCCCAGCTACAACATATCTGCTTCATGTATCTGCTCACAGACTCTCTCATTGTACCAAAAACTTCTTCTTGGGAATAGAGCACAGAGCAAGTAAGCAAGTAAGCAATCACGCAAGGAAGAAATGTCAGTTTTTGGATCTCCTTCCGCCGGTGTTGCAACCACCAACACTAGCAACCGTCCCGCTTCCATTGCCCCCAACGATTGCAACGTTCCTCAAGCAGGCGATGACGGGATTTCCAGTCTATCGTGGAGTCCCACCGCCAATATTCTCGTCAGTTCCAACTGGGACTCTGGCGTGCGATGCTGGGAAGTCATGGAACAGAACGGACAAATCCAGGCCAATCCCAAGGCCAAAGTAACGCACGAAAATTCTTCACCCGTTCTGAGTACGTGCTTCTCGCCCGACGGCAGCACTGTCTTTAGCGGTGGTTGTGACAAGGCCGTGCGCATGTGGCAGCTGGGTCAAGCTCCGCCAAGCAACAACGTGGCCCAGCAGATTGGAGCGCACGATGCCCCCGTCAAGGCCGTCGGTTACCTGCCCTCCACAAGCCTGGTTGTCAGCGGCGGTTGGGATCGCAAGCTCAAATTTTGGGATACCCGACAGCCCAATCCGGTTGGACAGCTCGAGCTGCCTGAACGCATTTACGATTTGGATGTTCGAAACAATCTCATGGTCGTTGCCACGGCAGGTCGTCACATTATTTCTTACGATGTCACGGGACAGCCTCGAGAATTTTCCAGCAAGGAATCCCCTCTCAAGTACCAGAGTCGCTGTATATCCTGCTTTGCCGATACGACGGGTTTTGCGGTCGGGAGCATCGAGGGACGTGTTGGGATCCACTACCTGCAGAAGGTTCCCGGCAAGGAAAGTTTTGCCTTCAAGTGTCACCGTCAGGATTCCAATGTCTACGCCGTCAATGATATTGCGTTTCACACTCAGTTTGGAACCTTTGCGACCGTCGGAGCGGACGGCGTGGTCAATTTTTGGGACATGGACAACAAACAGCGTCTCAAGGGATTCGCTGCCATTCAGCGTCCCATTCCCTGTGCTAGTTTCAATGCTTTGGGCAACCTATTTGCTTACGCTTCCAGCTACGATTGGAGCAAGGGTAGTCATTTTCACGCACCCGGTACGCCCAACGAAATTTTTATTCATTACACGCTCGAAGACGAAATCAAACCCAAGGGGAAAAAGGTGGGATCGACGCGTCGCTAAAAAGGAATATTATTACCATCATCATCATCAGGACCATGTGTTGTCGATGAGGTTCCCCATGAGTACTTTGTGCTTTTGGCAGCAGGCCTACAATTTTGGTTGTAGGAGTACATCAACAAATCGCATTTTTTGTCGATGGCAATTTTCTATGCAGATATACGTGCAAACGTACACACATCATACATACATCTATTCATTGCTCATCATACAACTGCATTCCTAGCGTTTACGGTATTTAAATTTGCTAGCATACATCTTAGAAGGACCTAGTCATGCCAAGAATATCACTTGGGAACAAATTTTCCATTCTTTCTGTCTTCGGAGCTTTGCAAGCACTAGCGACAGCGAACTACAAGTTCTACAGCCAGCTACTACTGAGAGGTTGCTATTCGGCTCTTCATGGAGAGAGTAGTGGTGCCGTCCTTCACTGCTACACTCTATGGAGTATTTAATTATACTACGGTTAATAATTGGTTTCTCAGAGGACCGTACGTGGACTGCAGTACATAGTACTCCACCTGTTTCGACTAGTAGTATTAGCTGGCTGCCTGTAGGGTCTCGACTACTGTAGCTACTCGCTAGTAGTAGACTAGTAGGGTCTTGACTACTAGTAGTATTGGTAGCTACTAGCTAGAGTAGTCTAGTAGTAGTCTACTACTACTAGTAGTAGTAGTAATCGTCTAGTAGTACTAGCGTCTCGGCTACTACCAGTACTACTAGCTACGGTAGTAGAGGAGGCCAGAGACGTACAGTACTCAGTAATTATTAAGAAAAATGCTGACTACTACTGTATGGTATAACGTGCTGAAGGAGAAATAAGCCCAGGGGAGACTACTACTTATCTTACAACATTGTCTCACTGATACAGCAGTACCCTGCAATATTGCTACCCTGGTACCAGGTAGACCTACTACTAGTAGTAGTACTGTAGTAGCTACTAGTACTACTGCTAGAACTCTACTAGGAGTGGTAATACTACTGGAACTAGACTAGTACCTGGTACCATACCTGGTACCGGTAGGAGTAGGAGCGCGGCAGTACCGGTAGCCAATTTTTTTGTCGCAACTCACAAAGGAGCTTCTTTTAATTTACTGTTATTTATTTGGTAAGTTGACTGTCGGATTCGAAGGATTCTGAACAACTGGCAATAGTTCTACCTGGTACTACGTAGTAGTGTTAAATGTTTTTTTAGTGCATGTCGTCAAATTCTTGGCAGGAGTATCTACTGTAACAGGTACAGTACCATGGTAAGTTACGATAGGTGGGTGGTTAAGGCTATTAGTAGTAATGCTCTAGTTAACTACCACTCGTAGCAGTGGTACCAGGTACCTGGTACCAAGATGGATGTGGTGCCACATCATTTCAACAGCTGCATGGTTTTAAGTAGGAGTGGTACCCTGATACCTGGTACGGTACTATTACTAGTAGTAATTGTAGCTGGTACCATGGTACGGTACCAGGTACCTGGTAATACAGAATCACTTTCATAAAGTGGGTACCAGGTATGGTACCTGGTACGAGCTACCAGGTACCAGGAGTACTACTTATAGTAGGTAACTGGTACCTGTTAGTACCTGGTACCTGGTACCTACCTGGTAACAGAGTCTTTAATTACTACTACGTAGTAGTATCTTTTTAAATATTTCGACCTGGCAGTGTTCCACATCGCGCTTGCCTTAATCTTCTTTCGTTATCCCAATAGAATGATTGATTGGCCATTAGAAAGGTTCAAGTTGAATCTTTTATTCTCCGACTTAATGGTCGTTTTGACCTTGCCTACCGGTGGGTACCAGGTATCAGGTACCAGGTACAGTACTGGTAGTATACCACTAGTATTACAGTAGTACCATACGATGTAGAGTTCTCATTTTGAGTTTCTCCGACATTACAGTGCCGGCAAAACAAGAACATTTTGGCACGACCAATTAGTGGACTACCGGTACCTGGCTGGTAATAGCTAGTACTACCTGGTACTACTAGCTACTAGTAGTAGCTAAGCTAGCTCTCTAAATTTCAAATAGCAACTATCAGTATCGAACTTATCACGGACCACGGTCGTCTTCATCGCAAGTCCAACAGTCCAAACACAATTACAATATTATTCGGAATAATATATTATATCCCACTTCATCCGCAATGTCTTCCTCCCACTTGTCGTCGTCGCCTTCTTCTTCTTCTTTGTCATTGTCGACCATGACAAGAAGACAAGAACGTCCATTCCGTAGTTGTTTGACTCGTCGCAACAGTTCCGGTACAGATTCTACCTGTTCCAACACGAGCACCACCAACACGAGCAGTACTTCTTCCTTGCAACAGCAAGAGCAGCAGCAAGAGCAGCAGCAAGAACAGCAAAGAACAAGGGCGCGACCAGGTAATAGCGCCAGTCGTCGTCGATTGGTCAACTTCACGACTTTGCAAATATTTGAATTTCCACAAGTTCTCGGTGATAATCCTTCCGTTTCGAATGGTCCACCGGTGGCATTAGACTGGAATCATTGTAACGTATCATCCACTCTAGATATTTCGTACTTTGAATACATGCGCAAGGATCGACGATCGTTCCGAGATTTACAATTACCAGCAGGTACTAGACACCAGTTGTTACAGGCACAGGGCTACACTCCATCCGAAATCGATCGAGCCGCCAAGGATGCAGCCACTATTCGACACAAGCGTGTGAGGCAACAACAAAATTGCAGCAAACAGTGGGATAAAGTGCACATGGTACTAGAAGTTGTGACCTTGAAGAGATTACGAAACAATAACGATAACAAACAGCAACGCAGAAAATCATCATTATCAGCTTCGACCTTCAACGGCCGCAATTGAGGCATAATCAGTAATCAGTTCACTCAAGAGAAATCCAGTCCCAAAAATACGAACAGCATAGCTTTCTTGGTTCTAACTTTTGCATTGATGATGATTTCTGACCTGCTAGCTGGTAAATGGTTAAAAGGGTTTGACTGGCTCCTTGGACCTTGGACTGTACTCGAGTACGTGCATGGACAATAATAAACACCGTCGTTGTGCACAAGATTAGAAGACTCACAGCCGCACAGACACACGGCGAGCTACTTACTGCTACCAACACCAGTTCATTCAACTTATAAATCATTAGAATAGATATCTTACTGATTACTGACGTTGATTGTTTTGACTTCTGGCTGGCTGCACGGCCAGGCCAATGAGCAACAAGCAAACTAGTACTCGCTACTAGACTGCTATTGAATACGTAGTTATCTAGAAATGCAGGAAGAGGAGGAGGGTCAACATTTTAGTAGCAGACCACCGCCGGTAGCAGTCCGTCTCGTCCCGCACAGCAACATGTCGTTACATGTCGTTCGGAAGATATATTATTGCTTTCAATTGCAGATGTTTGAGCTAGCTTGTCACAAATTGTTACTACAGTATTATTATTATTATTTGTTGATACTAAGTACACACGAGTTACTACTACTAGCTACTACAGTAGCTAGTATTACACAGTTTGCTAGCTAGTCGACTACTGTAGACTACTCTAGAGTAGTAGATTAGTACCAGGGTATGTCTACCGTAGCTACAGTAGTAATAATGGTTGGCTGGTTTTAGATAGATACAAGTGTGTCATATCTGGTAGATAGATGTGTCACGGTCATTAAAGTCTACGATTGAAATGCCTATTTTCTTTTTGAAAGTGGCTGGTCCTACCGCAGCACTACTACGATAATGGACATCTGCTCGAGCACCACTACTAAGTACTGCTACTACAGTAGTAGTAGACTACTAGCTAGTAGACGACTACTAGCTAGCTAGTACTCTACTAGCTAGACTACCTAGTGTAATGGTGGTCTTGTCTACTGGTACTCAAGTAGTACTGGTAGTCTAGTGGTAGTCTCATATACCTGGTACACTCTCATCACAATTATTGATACAGCTGTTTGC
>Ga0100378_1006418_pt1 | contig 10617 bp, 10 predicted proteins | sample CryGeymeta201502_FD_81535 | JGI IMG/M metagenome (GOLD analysis project Ga0100378, IMG submission 81535) | Groundwater microbial communities from Crystal Geyser aquifers in Utah, USA - Crystal Geyser metaG 2015-02 | ecosystem: Environmental > Aquatic > Deep subsurface > Groundwater | place: USA...
ATAAAAATTAAGGAAGTACATATTTTACTAAAGACCTGAGAGCAAGTTGCGAACAGAACATAGTTCACTTAGTTGCTCGACCTTCAAAAATATCAGAATAAATTAATCAGCAACAAAAGATAACTTCAGGAACTGCACTCAAGTTGATTCAACCAACAAGAAAAAAACAGATAAACTAAGCACTAAAACAAAGCGAGTGCCCAATTCGAGAGAAAAGTCTACTATCAAAATAAAGAAGATTGTGCCAAAGAAGAATAATGCCTATAACGAAATCCTCAATCGAACGAAACATGTATTGGATAATTATCAGGTCGAGAAGCAGAATTGGGAGATGGAGAAACAAAGCTATAAATCGAGGATTACTGAGCTTCATAGTTAGATCGATATTCTTAAGGAAATAATAGCTCTTGAGACGCCAACAATCAACAAATTTCATAATTTTTCTATCGAATGACAATGATCATATCAATCACTTGAAAACTCAAATCCTAAATAACATATTTTGATCTCTTCGGATGAGGTTTGAAGAGTGGCTCCATAGAAGCAGGAAGGAACTTATTCACTTTTTGGATAAAATTCAAAGGGATCACCTGAGTTCTTAAAATTTTAGTCTTCAAAGGTCTATTATTTACCTAGCTTTGACTTGAACGTAATTGAGCTCAAAATACCTTGCTTGAAGGTTCCACTGATTTTCCACAAAAAATCCTGATGTTGAAGTTGGAAAACCTTTAATTCCAAATTTTGTGGAATATTTTCAACCATTTATCTTCCTGGCACTTTTTCTCCAATTTAATTACCATAAACAAAATTTAACAGGCATGGGACTCCACTGCTATTAGAGTAGACATAAGCTTCAATGATCTTATAGCGGTGGCTAGGGTCAAGCATATTTTTATCGGACATGAAGACAGAATTAGGGAGTACTTTACCCATTTCGACATGGAAGGTTTAGGGAGCATTCCATCTCTTTACTTCTCGTTCTGTACTCACCACTTTGTTCTTGTCGTTCTTCACCTCAATAACCCTTTTAGGCAGAGGTTCTTTGGGTAGATCTTAGCCTTTCTTAGCGACTGTTAACTTAGTCAATTCGGCGATTCTACTTTTTAAGGTATTAAGCTTCCTAGTCTTTTCCTTTAATTTTAGCTAATTTTATTCATATGATTTCAGCTCTCGTAGTTTCTGTCGATTGATCATGTCCAATTTTTTATTGTTCTATTGGTAGAGTCGTCTCAGTTCAGTTAGTTTTGATTTTACTGTTGCCCATTCCATCTCAGTTATCCATTCATCCTCTTTTAATTCTTTTTTTGGCTCGGCTTTTCCTGGATAATATTCATCGTTCAGCTTGCGGACAGCCTTTTCAAGTTAGACGAAGTAGGCGTGCTGTCTTTTTTAGATTTATGCTCTTTTTGTGGCATTTTTCTTCAATGTTTTAAGCTTATCCTTGAGAGCTGCTATCTCCTTTTCCACAGCTATCTTATTCTGCTTGATATCCTCACTTTCATACATTTGTAGCTCTTTTTCTTGTTTTTCTCTTAGCTGAGCCAAATACTTAAGTTATTTTTGATAGTTGTCAATAATAGCATCTTCAGTTTTGACTTTGTTCTCCATTTCGTGGATTCTGAATATTCTAATTGTTACTTATCAACATGATCGAGTGAGACCTCTTTGGCTTTAAGATTCTGGATGACGTCCTTATACATATCAATTTGCTTGTATGCATTAGACAGCTCTTTCCTGATACTTTCAAGTTCCTTTGTGTTCTTTGTTGAAGACTTTACGGATAGAGATCGTCCTGCTTTTCCTTTTTGCTTTTCAATTTTTTTGGTAAGTTACTCATTCTGTTGTTTCAAAGTCTCAATCAGTTCTTTATTGATATTTGTCAACCTTTTGATACGTCGATCTTTCTCGAGTTCCTCTTCTTCATCGTATTCGGATGGCTCATCGTTGGGGATATTTTTGTCATTTCGGATATAGCTCTTCATGGGTAATAAAATTATGAGATGGAGTTCGATATAACTTGCATATTTAAACATTGAGAGATGAAAAAAATGCCACCTTTGCCCAACCGCAAGAACCCTAAAGAACCGCCTTCTCTCGAGCTAGTATCAAACAGACTAAAAATGCCTCCAAGATATAACTCCATTGAACGTGTGATTAGAGAAGCAAAGGACGAGTATCAGGAAAGCCAGAATGAGTAAACAAAGTAAAACAAGAACCTGAACAGTAGGCAGAACATACATATAAGGAGGCCATATTCAGCTAAACAAACATCTGCATCAAGAGGTCGTTCTATGGACTCCAGAGGTTCAAACGATTCGAAGTAGTCTATTGGTTCAAGAGAAAAGTCATTCAGAAGGAGGTAGTCACCTCACTACAACATGAAGATGCGAGTATCGATGCCTTCAATAACAGCTCATAGTTGGGTTTTATACGAAATGAAGGAGGAAAAGTTTATTTATGGAAAGTCCAATTTCAAAAAGAGATAGATAGCCTCTCTCACAAAAATTATGAATCTAGTCACAATGTTAAGATTGCTTGATCGGGAAGGATTGACAGCTAGTAAAATAAGGTTGAATGTTACGAAGGAAGCTTGCACACTAATTGGAACAACAGCAATGCTCAAGCCACATATATAGGTTTCACTAGAGGACCTGTTTTATGGCATGATGCTGCCAAGTGGCAACGATGCTGCTCATCAGGTTGCTCAGGTGGGTGGAATAATTCTCACTCTTTTGAAGGATGGTCCTCTGGACAAAAATATAGTTTACAATTGTCAGCAAATCAGTTACCTCATGAACAATACTCCCAATATTGTAGGGGTCTATCTTCATTAGATGAATCAAACTGCTAGAAAATTAGACCTCAGCCGCTCCTTTTGGGCCAATCCTCATGGTCTGTCAAATGTCAACAACGTTTCGACTGCTGAAGACATAGCGAAACTATGTATGTACGCTATGAAAAATACTCAATTTCGGGAGGTGGTTTCCACTAAAAATTACAACTGTATTTACTTTTACGAGAAAACAGATGAAGATGGCAATTCATAAATTGCGAAAGATGTGCTTAAGTGGGAAAATACGAATAAGATGCTATGGGAGGGATGGACTGGTATCAAAACTGGAATTACTCCAAACGCTGGGCCTTGCTTGGCTGCCTCTTGTCAGAGAATGCTCAACGGTCGTGAATATGAGTTTTTAGTGATATTAATAAAGAGCTAAAGTATGGAGGCGAGATGGGGAGAAGTAAGGCAATTAGTTGATTGGATTACGCTAGGAAACTGGTTCTTTTCAAACAATTGAATATGATAGCTGTATATTTTGATCATTTTTGTTCACAAATAGAACCCAAGTGGTCCTTTTTGTTTCTCGGCCATGACTCGTGTCAGTTGAAAAATTAATTATCCAGAAAGAAGGTATGAATTGACAATTAAAATGTTTTAGCATTGATAGATCGCCCATTTTTTGTTATTTTATAACTCATAATAAAATCGGTCTTTTTATCGCTTGCTGTTTCAATACTTTCATAATATTAAATATAAAATTCATTCGAAAATGGGGGCATGCACCAACCTATAAAAGGGTGAGCTTCGTGGTTCTAACACTTCAAGTTCCAGTAAAAGGTCCACTCGAACTCGCTCAGCTCTTAAGAAGCGTTGCAAAACCGTCAAAAAATCAAAGACCGATAATGAGCTTTTAGAGGAGATTTTCGATCGATTCGACAAGAATAATGATGATTATCTTGACTACGATGAACTCAAGGATTTTTGTATCTATTTGAGCAAGAAGAATAAAATGGAAGTTAAAGTTGATGACAACTTCATTGGAAAATTTCTAACGAAGGCTGAGTGTCTGGACGAGACTGGAATTAGTAAGAGTAGTTTCATTCAAAGTTTCCGCAACATCTGATATTGATTTCTCTATCTTATTCATTCTGAATTTTCGATATTCCCGATAAGTCTGAATAAACCCTTTTCCAAGTCGATAACTAAGTCAAAAGTTTACTCCATGCTTGAATAAGCCTTAGCAGGTTCAAAAATGTGAGATAGTTAGTTCAAGTTAGTGAAACTGGTCAATTAATTTTCCAATATCATGTGAAACCATAAGAAAAAGAATAAAAAAGAAACAGCACAACCCTGAAAACATCATTGAAGTATTAAATAGTTGAAGTATTGACTTTGGTAGTCGTATAAACACCCTACTAGTTGTCATGCCAACACAGAACATATACTATCAGCAACAGATCAAAGTTCGATAGGGAACTTTCTTTATTCTTTTTGACTCAATAAAAGGGTCTGAAAACTGTTGAATATTCTCAAAGATGGAAATAATTAGTGTACAGATCAGACTCAGTAACTGACTCTAAGTATCAGTAGAATAATAAAACATAAGTCATGTCAGATAGCATAGTCGAATATAAAATAAAACAATATCATCATAATCCATGGCATTAGGACAGTACTTATCGCTTTTTCTTGATCTCAGTTAACATGTCCAATAAAAAATGCTTCTTTGCTAGCTAATAAGCTTCATCGAGGAGTTGGAATGCTTAAGATACTTTGTCTTGTTGTAGCTTCAAAAAAGTTAGCTTATCGAGGATCTTGAGGTGTAACTTGATCTCATCGCATCGAGGTTTGGAAAGTTAATTTGTCTTCTGGTTTAGTTTAGAGATAATTCGGATAAAATATGTTTCACTACGTGAGAAATTACCCTTGAGCATGTTGATTTCGCCTAAACGAATTAGTATTGTCAGCTAATCTTTCTAGCCAACTGGAAGCTTGTTCTCTTGCTGCTAGAGAAACTCTAAGGCCCATAACCAAATGGCCTCAGCTTCAAACAGTAGATCTTATTAAACTCCTCCAGCATCTTCCACAATCAAAGCACAGTCAATCAATCCTCTTAAAGTCACTCCTCTCTGATTCCTCATCTGACCTCCAAGCACCTAAGTGAGCAGAAGCAGCATTTCCCAATTGCGATGGTTATAGGCAAAAGCTTTTCTGACGATTTCTATGACTTGACTATTGTTGGCTCTGTTGCTATGGACGTATTTGACTGCTTCGATGAGAGAGGGGAGATGATTTGGCTTCAATTTAAGGGCATTAATGAAATATTGAAAGGCAGTTTTCGGGTCATTAATTTCGAGGCTGATGACTCCAAGCAAATGATAGATCGGATACGAACTATAATTGGATTCTACATATTTTTCGCAAATTTATTCAGCTTTATTGAAACCTTTTGATTGCATATAGATCGAGGCCAAAAGAAGGACAGCACTCTGTATAATATCTGTCTCTTCATGTGGAAATTTTCTATAGATACAGTTGGTCTTATTCTCAAAAAGGATATGATTCAACATGTTGATGGCTTTCTTCATAAATGTACAAACTTTTGAGTAGGCATGGGCCAATTTGACTTGAGCATAAATGGTTGGCTTTTGATTGTAAAATTACTCATAATATTTTATAGCTTCTGAATATTTTTAGCGAACGAGGTACAATTCTGCTATTTTGACTAAACTTTCAAGTTAGCCTAATTTGAAGAGCTACTGGTTGACAGCTATGATCTTTTTTTCATCATTTAGATGTTGATAAATGTTGCTTAGTTGGTTTAGTAACTCAATTTTTTATTATTTGTCGGGATTCAGAGTCACCATTTTTGTCAGAAGTGTAATAGCTGAATTGACATCGTTTAGTTGCTGGAACCAGTTCACACATTTCAGCATGAATTTATAGCCACTTTGGGTCTCTATTGACCTATCACGAGCCCATATTTTATCTAAAGAATTATTAATTTCATTTATGGCAGCTTTTCTATTTTCTATCAGTAGTTAGCCTTGAATGGCTTCCTAGCAACGATATATGATATCTGGTAGTTAGTCGTCAATAACATGAGTTGTTGCGACTTGAAATCTGACAGCTTTTTTGATTTTGATTGTGATCTATTTTGATTTATTAATAGTTCGAGATGTCCGAATGTCGCTTGATTTGTGACTGGGAATGCTTAATTTTTTTGAAGTTGACTGAGAAATAAATGATTTCACAGATTTTTTATGTAGTTGTCTTGATAGCTTATTTTCTTATATTTGGGTTGATAATTTTTTCTCTGATAGTTGGCGTGTTAATTTTTTCCCAGAAATTTGGTTTGATATTGTTTTCGATGAAAGTTCGTTTGTTTGACTGAGTAGTCTCTTTTCTGAGATTTGACTTGATGGTTTCTTTTTGGAGCAAACTGAATATAGAGTCGAAGCTGTTGATTTCATCATTTTTCTGGAGGTGAATAATGTTGAATCTGTTCGTCCAGGTTGTGAAAGCTTCAATAGTTATGATTGCAAGCCTTCAAGTAGTTTATATCGATGAGTAGCAATGGGAGTCAGAGATGGACAAGTACGAGAAGCCTCTTTAATTTTATTTTTCTTGTTTAGCTCCCAAGTCCTCATTTGTATTTATTTTCTGGTCTAATTCTCCTAACAATCAATTTTGCTAAGACAGTCAATCGCTTCTGAATAATTGCCAAGAGAGTCATAAAATAGACTCATTAAAGTCAAACTTTTCCACTTGATGATTTGAGATATATCATTGGTGAGCAAAATTTTCTGCAAAATTTGTATTCCTTGAGTATGAAGCTCAAATTTTTTACACATCAGACTTAAATTGTAAGAATTTCCAAGACTGACAGTAAACGATTCTTTCGAGAGTTGGTTGATAAAATTAATAAATTCTTGCTTCGATTTTGAGACTAAATTTATAAAAGTACTGCAATTATCTACCGAATCGAAATCGTTAGACGAGCTGCTGGCATTAATAGTAGTTGTGGAAGAGATGTGCTTCAACAATTATGATTTTTTACCCATTTTTGCCAGAATAATACCCTTCAGGTTTTGTACATTATTTCGAAATTCATATGTTAGGGTATCAGAATAACCTTACAAAATGTTGATGTTTTTGAGAGCTTGTTCATACATATTTAGTTAGTTGTATCCAACAGCACTGTTAAAAAGGATGATTTTTATGATTTCAAATTATTCAAACTGTCTTCCAGAGTCAATCTACTCTCGAAAACCCTTGACTATTTTTTGACCCTATAGAACAGTTTTCCACAAAAAAGCAACAGATGTTTATTATTCTACTTGATAGCGATTTTCCATTAATTTAGCAAAATATGCCAACACTTCTGAGCCTTTTTCATCATTGACAGATTTCCATGAAGATCCACCTCCATTTCCGACCAGGTATATCTTCAAGTACTGAGCCAAGTAGTTACCTATTTTATCTTTTCTTTTTGTGCACTATTATATGAGCTACATGATCATCCCTTGGTTGTTGTGTTACTTGGAGATGATCAGGGACATTATTTACTTTAGTTTTTGGCAAAATTTCAGAGGTTCGGCTAAATGCAGAGGATGAAGGACAAGTTCGGGAGCTGCTCGGAATAATTGTGAAGTGGAAAGGTTATTTTATTCAAGCTCAAGCATTGAGTTTTTTTTTTTAGAAGATTATTAGAGTTTATGAGCTCTATTCTATAATGCTGAATACAATAAAAATTCAATTATGTAAAAGTCAAAAGTCAGAAACATTTTAGTCTTGGGATCAGGGCTCATGACCGACACCATCGTCAGCCTTCTCCTCAAGAACCCCAAAGTATCAATTTCCCGAAGCAGAACTTTATTCACATCGGTAGCAACCATCTTGAATCTGCCAGGTAAATGGCACAAAGGAAAGGTCTTTAACGATGCACCTTTAGTGAGGTTCACGTTGAAAACTCCAAAACACTTAAACCGTTGATCTATCCTTGCGATTTGGTGGTCAGTTACATCCCTGCGTTTTTGCATCATCATGTGGCTAAGGTGTGCCTCTAACTTGGCAAAAATTTAGTCACTGCTTCTTATATATCCAAAGAAATGATGGAGTTTGATAAATAGGCCAAGGAAAAAGGCTTGATTTTCTTGAACGAACTTGGCCTGGATCCAGGAATCGATCATCTTGCCACAATGCAAATCGTTGATGAGGTTTACAGTAAAGGAGGAAAAATTGTTGAATACGAAAGTTGGTGTGGAGGTTTACCTGCTCCCAGTTGCTGCGACAATCCTCTTGGATACAAATTTACATGGTCCCCAATTGGAGCTTTCAGAGCTTTGAAAAACAGAGCTGTTTACATCAATTAGAACAAAGAGGTTTAGCTGTTACCTGAAGACCTTCTCTATGCTGCCAACACAATCGACATCAATAACGCCTTATCTCTTCAAGGGTACCCCAACAGAGACAGCGTTTCTTACAAACATATTTATGGACTTAAAGATGCAAATAAGGTCCTTAGAGGTACTTTGAGATATAAAGGCTTTTGCTAAATTATATCTGCTTTCAAGGAAGTAGGCTATTTTGATGAAACCAAAATTAAAGGCAGAAATTGGCTTGACTATACCACTCTCCTTCTTCAGAACGAGCAGGGATCAAGTCTGAATGAAAAGTTAGCCAACAGGGCAGTATACAATAACAAACACTACTCAACGCTCAGCAAGGAAGAAAAGAATAAGCTGGCCAGCAAAATTGTGGCAACTTTCAAATATTTCTGCCTCAACTAGCCCATCAATGTACCTCAACTATTATTTAGTTTGTCCATCCTGAAGGAACTAACTTGTAAAATCTTGTTGAATTGTTAAAGCCTAAACTTGCTCTCAAGCCTGGAGAAACGGACCTTATTGCCATGCAGCATAGATTTATCATTGAAATCAATGGAAAGAAGTACCTCAGAAAGAGCAGCATGATTGAAATTGGAGAGAAGAATGGCATGAGTGCGATGGGTCTCACAGTATCTTCCCCCACAGCTATTGGAGCCGAGCTTATTTTGGAAGGAAAGATCAAAGAAAGAGGCGTGCTTCGACCCATCTACAAAGACATATATGAGCCCTGCCTTGAAAGGCTTGCTAAATTGGGAGTTCGTCTTGTGGAAGAAGAGGAGGAAATCTGATACAAAAGCATACACATATTCAGTACAGTATTTAACTTATCAGAAACATATTCCTTACAGTATTTAAATTATCGATCATTATTTATTGGGCTATTATTGATCGTCACTGGAAGAATCAGACAGAAGCCGACTTTTCATTGTTGGTCTTGCATCCTAGTATGTTTTTATATATTTGTATCTCTTGGGTTTGCTGATGCTTCTCTTTTAAGGGTGGGGGTGTATTATTTAATATGATTCCTCATAGTCGTCGAAGTAAGGGGCGTATTTATATTGATTTCTTTCGTGAATGCGAGCCATTCGTTTTGTATGGTTGACTGGTCTTCTAAAACAACGTGGATCCACTATTTATTAATGGGGATTGGGCATGATATATACTTTTTCTGGAGTGTACCCTATTTTTCTTGTTTTGTGCACTATCACTTCAGGTTACATTTATTGGGGCTTGTCATCTTTGAGAGCTATTCGAAGCTCGAAGTTTTTGACGATCTAGCAATGCACAGGTTTCTTTTCGGGAGTTTCTTATCTTTATTTTCTTTAGCCTTTGCACATTTTCTTTATTTCAAGTGCATCTTTTTTTGATATTTTGGGAGGTGGAGTTATGACTATGGCGATATCTTCATCTTCCTCAAGTAAAACAGGTTGTTCCTGTTCCTACTTTTAACATTCATAGTCATCCACATCGATAACTTCAATTTTTTCCTCCTAGCCGCCTTATTGATAATACTCCTTGCTGTCTTATTGATAATACTCATCTTCTTTCGGAGGATCAAATTGAGTTTAGTTGATCTAGAGAACGCTATGAAAGGATTAAGAGTGATGAGAAGCTGGCTCATTTATGTATTTTTCTGAATCTATTTTTACTTTTTTGGCGCCTGAATCTGACTCGTATTCTTAATCTTATTCTTAATACTCTTACTATTCTTACTACTCTTAGTATTAACCTTCATCCTTGATATCTACAATGAAGCTGACAGGAGCCATATCATACTAATACTTTTCATCGACTTTGGGTTCACTACAAGAAGGGTGTTGCTAAGACTGCGGACAATATTAGTAATCCTTCTAAGCATACTAACTTTCTAAGTCATTGGAGTAAAATGAATGATTTTATCGTTTGTACTACTGAGCCACAGATTGATAGCTCAAATTTGAGTTTCCTTTGTTATCAACAACTTCTTATTTTTTGAGGATATGCTCTTCTAGTAAATCTGGTGGGATTATTTTCGATTGGCTGATATGGAAGCTTTCGTTGATGGGTTCTAAGAGTACTTTTAGTTATTGAGGTCTTTATTATTATTTTTACTGCTTGTACTAAGTGAAGTTATCAGTATCTTGTCTTTCTAATTAACTTTAGAGTTATTCGGCTTATCTTTGATATTTTCTCTGGATTTTTATTCTTTGGGCTTCCATTTATACATGATTGAACTCAAATTGCAAAGCCTATGAGTAAACTAATGACTCTTCGTCTTCATTTAGCTCTTGAGGTTTTAGATACCATTCGTCATAAGAACAGTATACTTCAGGAGTTTACTCATTCCACACCGGTATTTCGACATGTCTGGCGACCTTTATCTGCTATTTATTTTATAGTTTGATATCAGGACGATATTCCTTTTTAATCGAAGATATGGATGCATTGAGCCAATTGGGTGGTCGA
>Ga0100378_1006419_pt1 | contig 10616 bp, 16 predicted proteins | sample CryGeymeta201502_FD_81535 | JGI IMG/M metagenome (GOLD analysis project Ga0100378, IMG submission 81535) | Groundwater microbial communities from Crystal Geyser aquifers in Utah, USA - Crystal Geyser metaG 2015-02 | ecosystem: Environmental > Aquatic > Deep subsurface > Groundwater | place: USA...
AGAAGAAGGAGAAGGAAGAAAAAAATAATCCTTCCAGATCTAGCATTGCTCGTATCGATTTTGATGAAAGTGATGAAGATGCTTAAAATAGCGAAAGTTCTTCTGAAAGCCATCACAAATAGTTGAGAAAGATATTGGCTTTGAAACCTCATCAACTTGAGAAGGTCAACATGAAAGACATTGCTTTAACCAATGATGCAATCTAAAACATGAAAATATTTACAAAGAAGGAAGTACAGATGTCAAAGATCCTCAATCTGAAGCTGATCAGAAATGAGTCAGGACTCAAATCAATTTGGCCGTCATACCAGATTTACCTCAATGAAAATGGATTGAGAACATTACACGCCAAAAAGATGGCAGGGTGTACAACTTCCAATTTCTATATCACACTCGAACCAGATATCGACGATGTTCATCATGACTTATTTTTGGCCAAAATGAGATCTAATTTTTGGAACAACATTTACAATGTCTTTTCGAAAGGAGTCAATCCCAATAAGGTGGTAAAAAACCAGAAGATAAGATAGATTGAAGCGACTATAGTTTTTCAGGGTCAGAAATAGGTAAGGCAACCTAGGTCATTCTATGTATACATTTTGGCAAAAAATTTCAAATACAGGGACTTAAAAGGCTACAAAGCTGGTGAGTAAATCAGTTTGGATAATCTCTATGAGTTTGAGGATAATAAAGGTAAGATTTTCAAGTTTTCAAATCGAAAGCCTGTTTATTCAGCCGCCATTGAAGGATATATTTTGAATTTCAGCGGCAGAGTACAGCTTCCCTCCATCAAAAATTTTATTCTCGAAGATGTGATTGCTCACCGAGAAGCCCTCATGTTTGGAAAATCATAAAATAATATATTCCGGATAGATGTAAGCTGGCCTCTTAAGCCGTATATAGCCCTGTGTATTTGCCTTGCCAACATGGACAGTTCATACACGAACGAATGATAATCGTTAACTTTTCTGACCAAAATTTTATCACAGATCATGATAAATGTTGAATATCATCTTGTAAAATATACAAAAACGGCATATGCCTTGAGAAGGGTCTGCAATAGAGTCAGAAAGAATAATCAGATAGAACTGGGATTGATCACCTTTGTTTGCCAGACCTTTGGAACTTTACCCATTTTTTTTGAATTTCATTGGTTTGGTATCAATAGAGGGAAGCATAATAAAACTCAAAGTAAAGTAAAAGATCATTTAATAGTTGATCAGAAAAGATTAGCTGAGTCTTCGTCGACCATCTTATTCTATTGGGCCTCATAGAAGGGCTGGCTTAGCTCATCTTCAGTCAAATCCACTTCTTCCAGAGTTTTTTTAACCTTCAGAACCAGATGCTTGATGAATCGCTTGCGGCTGAAAGCAGTAAATGGTCTAAAGATAGTAACGGCACTTGAAGTCATTTTTGAATTGTTTTGGAGGCTGTTTTTGCTCATTAAGAACTATTATAAGAAGAGTATGCACTGATCGTTTAAGCTACCCACCGTTGAATTACATATTCGTTTAATTTTAAGACAGATGCATTCCCCTCTTGCGTTTGGCTCGGAGCAGCTTCGATTACAGATATTTTTGCCTTATATTTAAGGGAAATAAAATATTGTACTATTTCTCCGACACAAGAAGAGGTAGTTTAAGATTAAGCATATTTTGTTTAAAAATAGTTGAGATCTGACTCATTCCTTGCGATATTGCATGTGCCTTACGGTTTCTTCACCTTCCAAGAAATATGAAACTATAATAAAGATGTGCTGGTTAGGACATTTTGGGTCAAGGGATTCCTAGATGCTCTTTAAATCAGAAAAACTACTCTACTTCAATCATCAGCAAGCAGAATTAATGGAACCTTCTGAGCAGCAACTCTACAATGTAAGACTTGGAAAAAAAACTTGTAGGAAGTACCCCAATAACTTAAATCAAGCAAAAAAGCAGGAAAGCAAAATAAGAGAGAAAGTTCAAGAAAGATATGTTCGTTAGAGTTAAATTCAAATATATTTTTGGCTGATTATGATCGGCCTGTCGTAATTCAATAGATTAATATACGTATGCTACTTTTTATATCAGCGGTAAAAGCGGCTCTTTAAATACGTTTGCGTATTCTAAGCTTCTAGTTCCAGAAAGAATCGCAACTTACGGCTATATTGCCAAACTACTTTATATATTTTTGTGGAATCAAAGTTTGAGTTATTGGAGTATTAAAGAAGAGAGTAATAGGCAACTTGTATAAGGATCATATGGAAAATTGGGAAGGCTAACTAGCCTTCTCTGTGGCAACCACAGTATCGGAATGAGGAAAAGGCCAACCATAAGGGCTTTCTTGGAGTTGGTTGTTCATCTCATCAACATTGATTTCTGAAAGAGCGGCTTTGAGGTCTTTCAACACTTTGCCAACATACCTTTTCTTGTTGAAGGCTTCGAAAGGCTTAATAATTGGAACCCGAGGTCGTGTATAGGTAGTACCTGATTCTTTTTGGCTTTCCTTCATCTATTAATTATAAAGATGCCAAAATAAACCCAGAATATAGGTGTACTTCCCCATATCATACGAGGCTGATCTGATTAACAATCTGACAAAGCTGTTAATAAGAAGCTTGTGAAGAGAATTCAACTCTTTTTAAATGATTCCCATCCTTCTCTACAAAATGATTATTTTCTTAATGTTTTCCGAAGTACGAGAAGTAAAAATATCAGCATGTAGAGATGAGGAGAGGTCATATTGAGCATTAACATTTGAAATATCATCTTTTCAAGAAAATTATCTTGGTGTTGCTTACGAAAAGTCAAACGTGCTATGCGAATTTTCCAATGGTCTCATTATCGCATAGATAGTGGTAGATGATATGGAGCACGTTGCTGTGTGTCTATGAGAATTATAGGAGTTACCCGCAAAAACCAATTTTTTGAAAAGTTGCCTTTGATTGATTTAAATAAAGCTTAATTCGTAGATCTATTGAATGGATTAGCAAAGCATCAAAAAATGATTCAATGGCTGGCATTTTTCAGCAGATTGGAACAAATTGATAAGATATTGTTGAACAAAGAAAGATCATCCTCGCAAAAAGGTAGCATATCATTGGTGCAAGCATACTTGGCGAATCTTGGGATTCTAGTCATGGTTAAGCTGAAATATACATAATCCGAGATATAGGCATGATAGAGAATGACTAGATTGAGTTCCATGATGTTATCAGCACCAAGGAATACCCTTTATCCATTGGTCATCCTAAAATACCCCCAAAACTTCTTCGGTTTGTTTTTGAACAAACAAATACATCAGATAGAGAACCCTATACCATCTAGAGGTTCTACTTTTGCTCACTTTTGTTAAATATCGAGATAAGTCATTCTTATTGTTGCTTTGAAAAATAGGACACCAAAATGGAGATACAAACGCTAAACAGTATAGAAAGTGATGCTTCAAGAAGAAGAGCATTGACCAAGATTTTTGATTCTTGATTTTAATATTTAATGAATTGATTTGGATATTAGAGATAGATATTATATCGAACAACATATGACAAAGATCCTCTTGGCTCTACTGTTCATGGTGACCCTCACCTGCTCCCTCTACACATCCTCCTACTGGAAAAAGAAAGGTTTTGATGTCAGTGACGGCATCTTCACCGAATAAAAGAACGATAAAGATGTGCATTTGCAGACCGTCTGCAACGAACTCAACCTTCAAAGCGCTCCTTTCAATCATTCAGGAGTCGCCTATAGTGGCTACCTTAGCGTCAATAAGGCAGGATCGGGATTGGCTTTCATCTTCTATGGTAAAGAAGGAGCCGCTAAGGAAGAGCTCAAAAACTATCCCACAGTCATCTGGCTAAACGGAGGCCCTGGATCATCCAGTCAGTTGGGAAACTTCATGGAGCTTGGCCCTGAATTTGTGAAGCCAGCCACAATGGCTCCCTACGAAATCAAAGCCAACGAGTATACATGGGTTAAAAGCTACAACGTGCTGTTTGTGGATCAACCAGTCGGAACAGGTCTCAGTTACGCCGACCCTAACTACCAGCCAACACCTTACTGTAGCAATATGTCTGATGTTGCCAACGACTTTTACTACGCTCTTCAAGAATTGTATTTCAGCAGCAACGGTTGCTTCAATCAATTAGGTATCACAGGAGACAAACCTCTCTTTATCTTCGGAGAAAGTTATGCTGGAAAGTATGCTCCTGCTATTGGATCAAAGATCAAACAAGAACAAAGAGATAAACAGGGAAAGATCACAGGCTTGAAGGGAGTTGCCATTGGTGATGGATTCACTCATCCTGCTTTCATCTTGAGTCAAGTCGGATAATTTGCCTACAACATGGGTCTCATTGACTATCAATAAAGAGTTGTTATCGAACACATTTTGCTCAACTCAACATACCAACAAAGAATGAGAGATATGAGAGGTCTTCATGACACTTTTGACCTAGCTCTTGATGTCATCGTCGATATGGCTGGTGGTGTCAACGTCTATGATATTACGAGCTACCATGATTATCCTACTCTTCTTTTGGAATCCTTCTTCGAAAGTCCCGACATCATCAAGCTCTTCAAGCTCAACCCCAATGTGTCCTATTCTGCCCAAGCAGACCAAGTTTACGAGCATTTATATGAAGATTTTATGCAACAATATGTGCATTTGGTTGAAGAATTGTTGGAAATGGACGTCAACGTGATGATTTACAATGGACAAAATGATCTGATTGTGGAGACTCCGGGAACATTTAAGTGGGCTGAACTTTTGCATCATAAAGATGCTCAACAATTTAGGTATTTTTTGTAATATTTAGGGAAACTTTGATGAATCCTTGGAAAGTCGGAGATAGAGTTGCTGGATTCCATAAGATTGTTGGCAGATTGGAGCTCCGAACTGTGAACGATGCTGGACATTTAGTGCCCATGGACCAGGGAGCAGCTGCATTGGAGATGGTGAGACACTTTGTAAACAGAAGCATGCAATGATTGGGCTTATCAAGTGACTATTGATACGAATAAATAATTACAGTATCAGGATGACTAGCCACTAGAACTTGAGGATGAGGATGACTCACTTCTGGAGCTCCTATCTGAGGAAGAAGGTGATTTTCTTCTTTTAGTTCGACGGTTTTTGTGCCTGTCATTTTTGCGTTATCGTGATATCCTTTTGCCTTTTCTTCTGTCCTTCTAATGATGCTTGTTCTTTTTTTATTGTTTTGTAGGTTTGTTTTTGTCTTCTTTGTGAATATGTTTACTCTTTTTGTTAGGGCTCTCTTGTTTATGTTCCTCCTCTTCAATAGGCTCATATAGTTTGACAGTGATAGTCAGACCATCTATTTGACCTTTGTGCATGCAAGCTATTGCAGATTAAGCTTATTCTTTTGTTGTATAGTTGATCATCGCATAATTTTTGGCTCGGCGAATACCGCACGAGCGAATGTGTCCGAAGTGAGAAAATATCTAGTTGATATGATCCTGAGTGACGTTGGGACTGAGGTTTTCGGCGATGACTGAGATAATTTTAATGCTGTCTTCACTAGAGTCAGAGTTCGAAGAGTTTGAAGAGGACGAGACTGACACACTACGAGGCATTCCTCTAAAGAATCTATTTAATGACTATCAAACCCTTATAATATTCCCCATGATTCAATTTATTTACAAAGTTGATAAACCTATTCATAGCAGACTATCACGGGCCGACCTCTTCTGTTCTGACATTGACATTCTATGATCATCATTATCATCCACTTATCTACTCTTTCGATCAGACATATTAATACTATCTCGACGATTTTATGCTATCTATCCAAGGGGATCTGTTTTTCTGCCACTATTCTCACCATCAGACAAATCAATCGTATTTTTGTCTTGAACAGAATCTTCAAGGTCAGGTTATTTTCTTCCCAATTTAAATATTCTCTGGATGCTGAGGATGATGACTGTGAGTCCAAAAGGAGCGAAGTATGCAGTGAGCATCAATCCAAAAAGAATTTGTTAATTTTGGCGATCATAGTTGGCTTTGTTTGTTGATATTTTTATCCAAACATAAGTGTATAGAATGGGACCTATGATCTTGATGACAGCTATAAACAGAAAAGACAATGCGAACAATATGGAAAGGCCATAGTAGAGAACGCATACACATCGTGAACCGCAGCTTGAACCAGCTTCTGGAAGTTACTATTCAGGTTCTTATGGCTGATCAATGTCATTTTTACTTTTGCTTTATTGCCTGCTTGCCCTCGACTGTCTGCTCTTTTTCAGCTATTTGTTCCGCTCTTCCAATTTTTTCCTCTCCTCTCTATCCTCTTTTTGTCTGCGATAGAGAAATTAAAAGCTGGGGACAAGCATGAAGTAGAGAACTAGGAATGTGATGTAGAGATAGACCATGCTATCAATAAAGGCTTATTGAGTAAAAATCGAGGCAATATCGAAAGTATTAGGGTTGTAGGTCTCAAGTAGGCACATCTCGATAAAAGCCAGCTCACCATATCCAATTCCACACAGCATCGGCCCAAATAACAAGATCCATATAACCTTCCAGATATTTGATTTAGACAAGGCTATAGACCCGGTGATGCAGATAAATATCAGAATTGTTTCAATAGGATAAAGGATAGCTATGACATATGCTCCATTTCTGACATTAGAAAAGCAGTTATCACCCTAAGGTAGAGTAAACATCTCGTAAATGATGAATATCCCGAGGAAAAGAGTGGTGAGGAGAGATACTACAATCATGATAGGATATGACGGGCTGAAGTTGGTGTGAATAAGCAGGTATTATTTGAATCTCAGTTGTCTTAGGTCAGCCAGGTAAACAAGGGGGGCTCGTGCTACTCTTCTGATGATTCTGAACATTAGAATCAAACAGTCTAATCATTATCTCTAATTTGTAAATATTAGAAAGCCAACATACTACTACTTGATAATTACAGAGGTTTACAACAGTAAATAAATATGATGTAGATGGAGAGTCATCTTCTCCTCTTCCGAAGTTTAGCATGGGTCAGCTTGTTCTTGACAACTTTGTTAAACTTGAACATATGTTCTTAGTGCTTGTGTATGTCTTTTCCAAGCTCAATCTATCGATTCAGGTCTCTCTTCATCTCATCGATTACCAGGCGTGTGATGCTCTTCTGATGAATAGCTTTTCCTCCTCTTCTCTCAAATTTTGAAATTTCCTTAGACTCGTCAGAGAAGTGATTTTATTTTTTCCACCATTGACTCTCATCGATTCCTTAGGCTGAATAAAAAACGCTCAATATATTATTAGAACTCACTACTTTTTCAGCCTTATTATCTTCTTCTGGATTCAATGCTTTGAGTGTTGTCTCTCTTGTATTTTATGTAAGAACTTTGGCTTGGTATAGTCTTTAGCACTATCTATCCAGCTCTTGACTCAAGTCTATTTATTCAAGTAGACGGGTCGCATGCATTTGTCCTCTTTCTGCTCTTTAAAACAGGTGGTCTTTGTTTTCCTATTCGCTACCGCATTCCTAGAGAGGCCAAGAATCGTTTGATTCATTCTCTTCAGAGATAATGCGATTCATGTCAAGGAAGTACTATCTGAAGTTGCTGATGTTGTTATGCTGCTAGCTAGCGAGGACCAGAATCTCTCGCAAGAGAGTCAGAGAAAGAGTCATGTTGAGTGTTTTGAAGGCAAATTACTTAATTTTTTCTGCAAGAGGTGGCAAAGAGTTCTGAAAATACTGAAAGCACTATGACCTGATAATGCTCTCTACAGTTTCAGTTTCTGTGGTAGGTACCACAAAACGATCGTTCTTTGCCAAATACTCTGACTACAACTGATTTTTTTAGTTGCTGTTGTTGGTTTCAACATAAAGCAGCTTCGTCTCCATATCTAATTATTGATCAATTAATCATTTTTCCGAACGATCTATCAACCTACACTAACTGCTTAGCATTTATTTAAGCCTCATCGATATTTAGTCCCCTTTCGATAGATCCATGGCTTAAAATATTCAAAAAGATAATGAAAATAGTTTTGCAGTTAGGGCAATTGTATAGAGCCAGAGCTATTGCAAAATAAAGGCAGCGTATATTTTCTTAGTTAATTGATATTACCCTTAATTATTATTTGTTCACCTCAAGTTTGTGAATGAATTGAATTTATGCCTTTTGTGACTGAAATAAAGTTTAGATAGATTTGCTTTTTGTAGTATTGTATGCTAACTACGATAAATTATATTCATATATTTCATATCCAGATGGGAAATTCAAACAAAGGCGTCAAAGAAAGCACTTTCAAGAGCTCTAATCCTCACCTAAACAAGGCCAAACTCATTGAAAATTCTACTCATGATCGATACATCGAGGCTGCCTTCAAAGCTCAAAACAAAGACTATAGCGACTGGCACAATGCCCTCAAAAACTCAGGCTGCCAAGAGTCTAACTACCTATTGTTGCCAACAAAAGTTAACTACAACGCTGATGCTGGTCTTTGCGGTAACACTGGTACTTTAACGGTAACTCATCATTTACTCAGAATCAATATCCCTTCTTCCCACATGTTTTAGCAGATTTGATCAAGGAGCGACTTTCAGAGAAAAAGAACTTTAAAGAATCTGAGCTATGGTTCGCTCTTTATTCTTTGACTGCAGCCCTTGTCGACATCAGAAGGAATGGAAAAACTCCCAAATTGGGAGATATTAACCCTCAAAATGTGTTCGTCAACGACGAAGGACATATCAGAGTAGCAAACATCTACTCCTGGCCTCACGAAAGATTCAGCTACTGGAAAGTTCTTGAAAATGACAAACATGAAAACACTTTACTGGCACCTGAGGATATGAACAACTGGCAAACCAACCATCTTGACAATGATAACAACCACCAGTCCGAGCTATTCGCCATCGGAGCTACGATTATTAGCGCAGCTCTCCTTTCCGATTTCAAGTCCGTCTACGATTTTAAATAAAAAGCAATCAGTACTGTTCATCTTCGTGAGAAAAAAATGGCATTCGGAGATAGCAAGTATTCTGACATCTTCAAAGCTATCATACTCAACCTGGTGTCTGTCAGTCCTTCAGACAGGCTCACTTTGGAAGAATTATGGAATTTCATCCAACCTTTCCAAGAGCCTATTTTGAGGAAAGAACAGTTCATGATTCCTTCTGCTCCTCAGAAGGTCGAAATGTCCTTGGCTTCCTACAAGAATAGGATGTATTGATCATCACATCTTTTAACCCATAATTCATTAACCCAACTCTTCATTTTATCAAAATATCAGCCTGCGGATCTAGCAATTTTAGAAACTTGGGGCTCTTCCTTTGTTGTACCTTCCATCCATGTATTTCAATATTCTGTTATGTGAAACCACAAGAATTTTGGAAGCTTCAATCTCCTCAGATATCTGTTTCATTCGTTCCATAGCCTTCATAGCCCTCTTAAAGCATCTCTCACTGCTTTCAAGAGGAGTGGGAAAAATCTCCTCAAGTACTTTCAAATATCTGTCAGCATTTTTCTCCTATAAAAGAATATTTTTTGTATATTATTTGTCAACAAGAGAGTCCTGCCAGTTGCTTTCTTATTTGTCCTCTTGCTAACAGTATCTCTTAAACTATCTGAAGTCATAGTTCTTGTATTTAGCCTTCTTCAAACTGATTTAACTTGAAAAATCACATATTTTTGACATAACTTCTGTCAGTTAAGCAAGAACAATAATTTTGCCAACTTTTATCTTATTGGCCTTGATTAAAATTTCAGCTGTTTATAAGGTTCTGTTGAGAGGAGAAACAAAGACTAAGTCCAGCTCATTCAGATGTCCCACATAATGCTCAGAAATTTTAGTCAAAGAGCACATATATTGGCCAACCTAACTGAGCCCACAGTCAATCAGTCCCCTGTTGAGATGAACAAATGATCTTTCAGGCTCGATTTTGTATTCTTCGCCAGGAAATAAGTGAACAGCTTTGTTGAACTCTGATTATGCATGTCTGATCATCAGGGCCTCAGTATAGCCATCATGACTATTGAAGCATTGAGCCCCATACTTACATCTCCCTTGGGCATAAAAAATACATTGTCTTCTTCGAAAGGTTCTTATCATTTACTCGAATAATTACAAAGAAGGTAATTATAACAATATGGAGCTTAACGTTCAATCAATATTCACAATCAATCTTTTTTTCCTTTCTTTCCCATCAGAAACTTCTTTGCAGCTTACAAATTTCTTTTCCTTTCGTTTTCGAAAGTATATGGCTTGATTTGGCAGTAATATCTGGTCATAATTACTGTGTGGATCACCAGAATAAACATACTAGCAAGCCACACATGGAAGATGTAAATTCCCTCCACATTTTTTTCTAGCTTCAAGGCCATCAAAAGCCACAAAATTACAGGAAGAGGGGCCACTAAATGCTCTTTGATAACGTTGGTAATCACCTGTCTCCACTTTTTGTCCTTGAAGGCCTCTATCTCAGGAATAACATAGTACATGCTGGAAAAGGCCCACATGTAGTATTGATCAGTTATAACTCTGTTAAAGCAGACAAAGTAAAACATCGTCAGACCATAGCAGAAGAACAAGGATCTTTTTCGCACATAGACAAAACTAACCATAAGAATGGCGATGACGCTTGGAAGGATCCGGTTGATGATGCGAGAAGCCGACCT
>Ga0100378_1006420_pt1 | contig 10613 bp, 10 predicted proteins | sample CryGeymeta201502_FD_81535 | JGI IMG/M metagenome (GOLD analysis project Ga0100378, IMG submission 81535) | Groundwater microbial communities from Crystal Geyser aquifers in Utah, USA - Crystal Geyser metaG 2015-02 | ecosystem: Environmental > Aquatic > Deep subsurface > Groundwater | place: USA...
GTAATGCAAAACGCACTTCTCGACGCAAACGACAAACAGAAGTCGGTAAAGCATGGGGAGGAAGTAAGCAAGGCATCTGAATGCCACACTTATTTGCTCGGGAATGATGTCGCTGCTGTTGACGCATCATATAAAATGGAGAAAGATATGGATTCCATAATTCTCAACACTGATGCGCGCAACAAAGCATATTTCACCTATAACGACCAGCTTGGCGGTGAAGTATTTTTTGGAACACCTGATAGTCAAATTGCTACGGCATGTGACTTTGACGTTGCATCGCTTCCCAACTAAACAACCATCACTCAAATGGAGGTGACAGATGAGACGAATTCTAGGGGCAATCCTTATTCTCTGTGTAACATCAGCCGTATCTCTTGGGGCCGAGACATTTTGTCAAAGCTCAATAACGGATAAGACGGTTGTGGTGTTCGGTAACGGCATCATGAATACACAAAAAGATGCTACTAAGTCAGCAGAGAAACTTAAAAAATTATTGAAAGCGGCCATCTCTCCAGAAGAATTCAGCAAACTCGAATTCGGTCTCGCCTACAATCAATCATCGACGCCCACGAGGCGTCGCCTCGTGTAATAAAAAATAGACACAGAATTATCCGCTATACTGATACAGATGGGACAGATACAGAACATTAGCGAGCTGGCGATGAACGACTCGCGCAGAGATGCGCTCGCGATCGCCGAGGCGGGCTATGAAGCTATAAATGTCGGTGCTTCGCTCGCACGAAAGCTCGTCATCAAAAACGGCGAGCTGTGCATCGGCGACAAGACCTACCGCCTCGCTGGGCGGCGCGTCTTTTTTGTAGGAGTCGGTAAGTGCGCTTTTACAGCATCAGGAGCTATTGAAAATCTTTTTAGTAATTATCTCGAAGGCGGCATCGCACTCGATGTCTCTTCTGTCGGACATGAGCATCTTACAAAAATCGAAATGCACATCGGCACCCATCCGCTCCCGAGCGAAGTGAATGTGCGTGCGACCGAGCGCATCATAGAATTCCTTTCCGGTCGCCGAGAAGACGATCTCATCATCTTCCTCATCTCGGGCGGCGGTTCGGTGCTCCTCTGCTCCCCTCCGGCGAATATGACGTGCGCGGATGAGAGCGCGCTTTGGAGAGAACTTACCGCACGTGGCGCTGGAATTCAGGAGATCAACACGGTGCGGAAGCATCTTTCGCGGGCGCGCGGCGGCGGACTCGCGGCGGCAAGCTATCCGGCTGAAGTCATATCGCTTATCGTCTCTGACGTGCCCGGCAACAACATCGAATATATCGCTTCCGGCCCGACGGTGCGGGATTCTTCGACAGTTGACGATGCGCGAGCGGTCCTCGCGCGGTACAGCATCGCGTTGCCGGAGAACATCGACTTCGTAGAAACTCCGAAAGAAGAAAGGTATTTCGAGCGAGCGACCAATGTGCTCTTTCTCACGAACAACGATGCTCTCTCTGCGATGCGGGATGAAGCGGCGAGGCGAGGATATGCGGCCGAGATCGCGGACGATCGCTATACGGGAGAAGCGCGCGAGGTGGGGCGCGGCATCGTGCATCTACTGCACGATGCCGCGCCAAAAACAGTGCGACTCTATGCCGGCGAAAGCACGGTTACACTCGATACGCGTACTAGAGCGAGAGGAATAGGCGGTCGAAATCAGGAAACGGCGCTCGCCGCACTCAAGGATATCCGCGTCGGCGAACTTATTTTGCCATTTGCATCTGACGGGCATGACAATACAGACCACGCGGGGGCGATCGGCGACGATCTCGCGCGCGCGCATGCTCTCGCGCAGAATCTATCGATTGAAGAATTCCTTTCCGCACATCGCTCATACGACTTTTTTTCCACAACCGGCGATGCCCTGCAAACAGGGTATACTGGATCCAACGTGTCAGACCTTATCATCGCCCTTAAAATATGAATGATTCTTTTATTCTCTGGTTCGAAGATATCACTATGGACAATGTCGCGCAGGTCGGCGGCAAAAATGCGTCCTTGGGCGAGCTCATCCGCGCCGTTGAACCGAGTGGCGTCCGCATCCCGCACGGCTTCGCAGTGACCGCGGCGGCTTATTGCCATTATCTCAAAAAGACCGGGCTTGATGTTTTTATCGATACGACGCTCAAGGGGCTCGATACTAAAAACTTGAAGGAACTTTCCATCTGCGGGAAGCTGGTGCGCGAGAAGATGCGTACAACACCACTGCCCGCGGATCTCGAGAAGGCGATTATAGAAGCCTACGCGCGCATGGAACAGCAGTATGGCAAAAATGTCGACTGTGCCGTGCGCTCCTCCGCAACTGCAGAAGATTCGCCGGGGGCATCCTTCGCTGGCGAGCAGGAAACGTATCTTAATATCCGCGGCGGGCAAGAGGTCGTCCGCGCCGCTCTCTGGACGATGTCCTCCCTCTTCACCGACCGCGCGATCTCCTATCGCGCTGACAAGGGCTTTGACCATATGAAAGTCGCACTCTCAGTGGGCGTGCAGAAGATGGTTCGTTCAGACAAGGGCGCGTCCGGCGTGATGTTCACCGTCGATACCGAGAGTGGCTTCCGCGATATCGTCGTCGTGAACGCGACATACGGCCTCGGCGAGATGATCGTGCAGGGACACGTGACGCCGGACGAATATCTTGTCTCCAAATCGAGAATCGAGAAGGTGAAGTCGCCGATCATCTGGAAGAAACTCGGCACGAATTTTAAGAAGATGATTTATGATACCGGCAAGAGCGGCGTCATACAGACCAAGATCGTTTCGACGCCTACCGTTCTCACGAAACGTTTCGTGCTCACAGATGCCGAGATCATCACCATGGCCTCCTGGGGCGCTCTTATCGAGAAGCATTACACTGAACGCGCGAAGAAGTGGATGCCGATGGATATGGAATGGGCGAAGGATGGCATCTCCGGAGAGCTCTATATCGTGCAGGCGCGCCCCGAGACCGTGCAGGCCGAACGCGATTTTTCAAAGCTCGTCGAGTATACAGTGTCCGGACAAGGAAAAGAGCTCGCACGTGGCATCTCTGTCGGCTCGAAGGCTGCCTCCGGCAAAACGCACCTCATTTTGAGTCCGAAGCAGATTAGGGAATTCAAAAAGGGCGAGATACTCGTTACGACGATGACCGATCCTGACTGGGAGCCGATTATGAAAATGGCGAGCGCCATCGTAACCGACAAGGGTGGACGCACTTCTCATGCGGCTATCGTCTCGCGCGAGCTCGGCCTGCCGGCGATCGTCGGTACGGGCAGCGCGACACGCGTGCTGAAAACGGGAACCATGGTCACCGTCGACGCGACCGGTAGCGCCGGCATCATCACCGCCGGGAAAGCGAAGGTGGCTGTGCGCGAGCACTCGCTCGGCACTCTGCCGGAAACGAAGACTAAAATTATGGTGAACATCGCCTCGCCGGAAATTGCGTTTGAAAACTCCTTCTTGCCCGTGAAAGGCGTCGGACTTGCACGCGAGGAATTCATCATCGCCTCTTATATCGGTGTGCATCCGCTTGCGATACTTAATTTCAAGAAGCAGTCGCCGCGAGTCCGCGCCGCCATACAGAAGAAGATGGCCGGCTGGAAGGACCCGGTTGAATATTATGTCGACAATCTCGCTTACGGCATCGCAAAAATCTGTGCGGCCTTTGCTCCGCGACCGGTCATTGTGCGCTTCTCCGACTTCAAAACGAATGAATACTCCACACTGCTCGGCGGAGAGGCCTACGAGCCCGAAGAGGAAAACCCGATGATCGGCTGGCGCGGTGCTTCCCGCTACTACGACCCGAAATTCAAAGACGCATTCGTGCTTGAATGCCGCGCTCTCGTGAAAGTCCGCGAGGACATGGGCCTTGAGAACGTTATCCCGATGATTCCCTTCTGCCGCACAGTAGCGGAAGCGCAACAGGTGCTCGGCAGTATGGCCGCTCATGGTCTCGTCGCGAGAAGTCAGACTTCACATGCGAGTTCTGGAAGTCTGACTTCTGCGACTCCTGTCTATATGATGTGCGAAATACCCAGCAATGTGCTTCTCGCCGAAGAATTCCTCGATCTTTTTGACGGCATGTCGATCGGCTCTAATGATCTTACCCAGCTCACCCTCGGGCTCGATCGCGACTCCGGAATCGTAACACATATCGGCAACGAAAATGACGAAGCAGTTCGTGCGCTTATCAGCATGATCATCCGAAAATGCTCTGCGCGCGGGAAATATCTCGGCATCTGCGGTCAGGGGCCCTCCGACCTTCCCGACTTCGCGGAGTTTCTCGTCCGCGAGGGCATCGAGAGCATGTCGCTCAACCCTGACTCGGTGGTGAAGACCATCGAACATGTCGCAGAGATTGAGGAGAGGATCTCTCATTAACATATGCGTATCAACACTGTCCTCGCTCGATCAATTTCCGACACACGCGGGTATCCGACTATAGAAACAATCCTTACAGCTGGATCCTTTTCTGCGACGGCATCGATACCCTCGGGGAAAAGTACCGGAACGCACGAAGCTTTTGAACTGCGCGACGCCGATGGCGGCGTTACACGTGCAATCGAGAATGTGAACGATGAGATAGCCCACGCGCTTGTTGGACGCGATTTCGATTCCATCGATGAACTCGATGCATTTCTTATCCAGCTCGATGGTACGAAAAATAAATCGCGCCTTGGCGCGAACGCGATCCTTTCGGTTTCTATTGCCGCGATGCGGCTTTCTGCTCTTATGGAGAACATACCGCTTTGGGATGCCATTGCGAAGCGCACGGGAACGACACAGCAAGCGCCGCGCCTCTACGTAAACGTCATAAATGGCGGTGTCCACGCAGACTTTCGGCTTCCCTTTCAAGAATATATATTGGTCGTCGAGGGGAATACAAATGAGGCGTTGCCTATCGCACATGAAGCGTTTACAAAACTCGGGGAACTTCTACGGACGCATGATACAGATGTGCCCATGGGCGACGAAGGCGGTTACGCGCCGACGTTTGACACGCTTGAACAGCCATTCGAACTGCTCGCTTCTCTCGTTGCAGAATATCCAGGCACTTCAATCGCTCTCGACGCGGCTGCTAGCGAATTGTTCCACAATGGTGCATATCAACTCCTCGGGAAATCTTATTCAGCTGATGAACTCTTGGCGTTTTACCGTGAGCTTGTCGAACGGTTCCCTCTCCACAGTATTGAAGATCCATTCGATGAAGATTCGGTAACTGACTTTATCCGTCTAACGGCAATGCTCGAAGACTTTTCGACTCCACTCGGGGCAAAAAAGGTACTCGTCGTCGGCGACGACCTAACGGTTACTAATCCCGTGCGCATCTCACAAGCCATGAAATATAAAGAAATAAATGCAGTGCTTATCAAGCCGAACCAAATCGGCACGGTGCGCGAAACGATTCTCGCGGTGCAGGAAACGTATGCCGCTGATTGTAAAGTCATCGCCTCGCATCGCTCCGGTGAGACGGACGATACCTTTATAGCGGACTTTGCCCGCGGCATCGGCGCGCACGGCATTAAAGCCGGCGGATTCGGGCAGAAAGAACGGTTGGAGAAATACGACCGTCTGCTTGCTATCGAACGCGAAGCCGAGACAAGGTAGAATACAAGGAATCGTATGCGTATCCACTATTTTTCGAGTGAGGGATGGGAGGAAGAGTATGTGAAAGCGAAGTTGCCAAATGAAAACACCGTCTTTCATAATGGCTCGCTTGCGGCATTCCAAGACCTAAGCGATCCAGATGCTGAAATACTCTGTACTTTTATCGAATCGCGCATCGGAGAAGAAGAGTTGAAGCGGTTCCCCGCCCTCAAACTTATCGCGACCCGGTCGACCGGCTTTGACCATATCGATCTCGTGGCGACGAAGGCGCGTGGCATAACGATCGCGAATGTTCCCTACTATGGAGAGAACACTGTCGCTGAATTCACCTTTGCGCTTCTTCTCGCCGTCTCGCGTCGCATTATTGACGCTGATGAGCGGATACGCGAAACTGGCACTTTCTCGCCTGTGGGGCTACGCGGTTTTGATCTCGCCGGTAAGACTATTGGGGTTGTTGGTTGCGGACACATCGGCGTCCATGTTATCCGCATTGCGAACGGCTTCGGCATGAAAGTTCTAGGGTTTGATGTGACCAGAAACGATGAGCTTGCGTGCACGCTTCACTTCACCTATGTCGCGTTACATGAACTATTTGCATCTTCCGATATTGTTACGCTTCATGTCCCCTATAACGCGCATACCCATCATCTGATCAATAAGGAAAATATCGGCACTTTCAAAAAGGGCGCATATCTTATCAACACTTCCCGCGGCGCGGTTGTCGAAACTGAAGCCCTTATTGAAGGACTTAAAAATGGAATCATCGCCGGCGCCGGACTCGATGTTCTCGAAGAGGAAGGTGAACTGAATGAAGAGCTCGCGCTCCTTACAGTGCCATATCCGAACGCTGACGCGATTAAGATCGCGCTGGAGAATCATTACCTTATCCAGCATCCGTGTGTCATCGTAACGCCGCATCTTGCTTTCAATACGACGGAGGCCATCGAACGCATCCTCGACACGACGATCAAGAATATACAACAGTTTGCAGAGGGATCGCCTACAAACGTAGTTACTGAAACTTAATCTGGAAGTTGTACATCCCCATAGAACAGAGGCCTTGGAGCGTGCCTTGTGCCTTTTCAGCAGTTATCTCAATATCCTCGGTTCCTGATGGCTGAAGAAATTTCTGATACGAAAGCTTTGGAATGACTACACTTGCAGAACAGTCAAATGTTCCGTTTGTGTTGATTCGCAACATTGTCGGAATCCCAGCTTTCGCAACCACCACGCGCGGTGAATAACCTCCTTTTGCTGTAATATCTATGATTTGTTTCCCATCGACAATTGTCGCTATCGGAGCTTCAGTGTTCACGCCTTCATCGCTCTGCTTTACAGATACAATCCAGAACGCCCACATTACTAAAACGGCACTTATCGCGAAAGCAATAATCATTCGTGTGTTCATATATCAAAAGTTAAAAAGTGGGCGGATAATCCCGACAGTAGCGAGCGCATTCGAGAAATTTAATAGCGCAAGCGCGATGACGATAATACCAGCGGTCTTGAAGAATATTCCCTTCCATGGCTTGTGCGCGATATTGAGCGAACCGAAGGAGAGGAGCGCAAGCATCGGTAGCGTACCGAGCGCGAAAAAGAACATCGTCAACGATCCTTGCGCGAAGTTGCCGGTCGAAAGCGCATAGAGTTGCATCGATTGCGTAAAACCGCACGGCAGAAAAAATGTTCCAATGCCTATGAGAGCTGGCGCGAGATAGTAATCATGCTTACTTCCTCGCATAATATATCTTGAAAACCGTGCGGGCATCGTGAGTTGAAGCCGTTTGGTGAAATGAAATATATCGAGCAGATTGACGCCGAGAATGAACATTACGAGGGCGACTACACTACCGAGTACGACGTTTGCGGTCAGTCCTAGATGGAGAGAATTCCCAAGTAGGCCGACAAAACCGCCGAGTATGAAGAATCCTGCGATTCTACCGATATGAAAAAGTGTTTGTGTCCGCCACGTACCGCCCTCCCTTGCAGAATTCGCCGATAGCGAGAGCACGAGGCCTCCAACAATGGCGAGACAGGAAGAAACGGAAGCAATTAGGCCGATGATAAACGCAGTTCCATAACTCACATTTGAACCAGTAATAAGCGAGGTGAGACCGGCCTTCTGTAGCAACAGAAATGCGGAAATAAGAATAACAGATATTGGAATTGCGTATATGAAATCCACCCATCCGGCAACGTGGGTATTTTTTTCTGCCGAAATGGTATACCCGTGTTTATGCACCAACTCCGTGAGATCTTCAGCTATTTTTTAGGAGTATCGATAAACGCTCCAGTAACTGTTACTCTGTGATCCGCGAGCGACACTTGTGCACTCGTAATATATGGAAGTTCTTTGAATGTTTCTTCTATAATGAGAGAACACGCTTTGCAGTGCATGCCGTTCACATGAAATACGTATGTTGTGTTGTTCATATTTTTTTTGTTTTAAGACGAAGAGAGTTACCGACGACAGATACGCTTGACGCCGCCATCGCGAGCCCCGCGAAAACAGGGCTCAAAAGCCACCCGAAGAATGGGTAGAATACTCCTCCGGCGAGCGGTATGCCGACGATGTTATAGAAGAATGCCCAGAATAGATTCTGCTTGATGCCTCTCATTGTAATTTTGGAGAGGCGAATTGCTTTCACTAATTTGCTGATATCGCCATACAAGAGCGTGATGCCGGCAGATTCAATGGCAACATCGGTTCCTGTCGCCATTGCGATACCGATGTCCGCCTGCGCGAGCGCCGGTGCGTCGTTAACGCCGTCGCCCGCCATCGCGACAATTCTCCCTTGTGCCTGCAATTCTTTCACTTTGTTCATTTTATCTTCTGGAAACACTTCAGCGACTACTTCATCAATGCCGACCTGGTCGGCAATATATCGAGCTGTGTTCTTGTCATCACCGGTCAGCATGACCACTTTAATCCCGAGTGCATGCAAGTTTTTAACCGCCTCAATCGCTTCAGGTTTTATCGCATCGGCGACCATCGCGACAGCAAGTACTTTTCCGTCTGCAGTAAGTATGACTGGCGTCTTCCCTTCTTTTGTGTCTTTTTCAAGCAACGAGAGCTGTGCGCCGAGTTCTCCAGCCAATTTAGCACTTCCAACATTATAGGTAACCCCGCCAACAATGCCGGCAATGCCTTTCCCTTGTTTCATTTCGAATTGTTCTACCGGCAAAAGCGTGATGATTTTATCCTCCGCGTACGCGACGACGGCGTGCGCAATTGGATGCTCTGATTTATTTTCGAGCGACGCGAGTACCGCAATGATTTCGTCATCGCTTCTGTTGGATAAATTTTTGAGCGAAACGAGCTCTGGCTTCCCTCTCGTCATCGTGCCTGTTTTATCTACGACCACCACATCTGCTTTGTGCAATTTCTCCAAAGTTGCGGCGTCTTTTATAAGAATACCTTCGCGGGCCCCTTTACCGACGCCGACGATAATCGCCGTCGGCGTCGCGAGCCCGAGCGCACACGGACACGCGATGACAAGAATGCTGACAAAAGATACGAGACCGAACGAGAGCGCCTGCGCAAATCCGAGATACTGCGATCCTACAATCAGCCATGCGCCAAGCGCGACGAATGCTAGAATCAACACAATCGGAACAAATACAGCGGAAATTTTGTCAGCGATCGCTTGAATCGGCGCGCGGCTCCCCTGTGCTTCTTCAACCATCTGTACGATGCGCGCAAGCATCGTCTCCGAACCGACTTTTGTCGCCTTGAAAGTGAATGAACCGCTCGTATTTAACGTCCCCGCGACGACCGAATCGCCAATTGCTTTTTTACCGGCATTGGCTCTCCAGTCACCATAGACTCGTCTTCATACGAGGAACCATCAACCAGCACGCCATCAACGGGAATACTCCCGGCAGGTTTTACTATGTAATGACGATAATCGTAACATCATATAATAGGTTGCGTCGACATTGATGAGAGGCCTTAGAGTTTCTTCAAACGCAGTGGCTACGAAGCTGTAGATATACGCGGCTGATGTACCGATACCAATGAGTGTATCCATATTCGCCTTCCCGTAACGCAGGAAACGGTAGAAGCCAAGAAGATATGGCTTCCCGACGACGAAGAGCACATACGTCGCCATGAGGGGAAGCAGATGGTGGAAGAATTCTTCCCATATCGGCGGCATTTCTGGAGACATTCCAAATTGGGAAAGGATTTCCCAGCTCATTATAAATATGCTAAAGACTGCGAGTGGAATCGCTGAGAATACTTTCACACGCATATCATGTATGTCAGAGGCATCTGAATGTTTTGAATGATTCTCTTCCACGATAAGAGAGTATCCGAGCGGTTCTATTTCCCCGGACAGATTATGCGGACTTGTCTTTGTTTCGTCATATGAAATCTTTGCCGTTTCTGTTCCGTAGTTCACTTCTACCATATGCGCTCCTTCTATTTTTGTGAGCGTCTTCTCTATAATGCTCGCGCACGAAGCGCAATGCATTCCTTGTATCTTGTATGTTTCTTTTTTCATATTATTTATGTCGAACTATTTTCTTTTAAGCTTATACACTTTCAGAACCTCATTCACCGCCTTGCCCGTCTGACCGGACGTCATCTGATGAAGCACACAACTGTTTAAATGATTCCCGAGGAGAAGATCTTCAACCGTAGAGAGTCCTTGTTTGACTGCCGATGTCTGGGTGATGATATTAATGCAATACTTATCTTTTTTTATCATTTCTTGCAAACCGCGCACCTGGCCCTCGATAATCTTGAGCCGTCTGATTAACTTCTCTTTTTCTTGCTTCATTTTCCTATGATACCCCTAGGGGGTATTTAGGTCAAGTATGTCATCGCCTTCGTTAATCTCTATACCAGATTTGGTTTTGCTCTAGCATACATAGGTCAGACCTATGTATGCTATATAATCACTACAACCACGAACGAGTGCATGGTACGATAGGGATGACACCAATCGAGAAACTGACGCAGTTTATTCAGGGAGACGCCGAGGAGCCATCCTTGTAACTGGGGACAACGCGATTAATTA
>Ga0100378_1006424_pt1 | contig 10609 bp, 27 predicted proteins | sample CryGeymeta201502_FD_81535 | JGI IMG/M metagenome (GOLD analysis project Ga0100378, IMG submission 81535) | Groundwater microbial communities from Crystal Geyser aquifers in Utah, USA - Crystal Geyser metaG 2015-02 | ecosystem: Environmental > Aquatic > Deep subsurface > Groundwater | place: USA...
AACGCATCATGGCACTCCTCCGAGCAGAAGTAGGCGCGGACGCGGTTCACCCGATAGGGTGGGATCGACGCAGGGCCCGGCCTGGGGTCGAGTCGAGCGACGTTCCGGCCGGACCTAAGTTTCGCGTCACCGTCGCAAGTCGCTGGTCGCGGCCGCGAAGCTGCTCACGGAGAAGCTACGCCCGCGACCCATCTCGCCTCACCTGTTCGAGAGCCAACCGGAGGCCAAGGTCACCCCGTGGCGAGAGGGATGGGCTTGCCAGCAATGCCGAGCTCCCGCGCTGCGAGACTTCATGCGGCCGGTCCTGATGTTCGTGCCCAAGGACGGGCGGCGGACCATTCTGGGCGAGAACCCCATACCGCGAATCATGGGGCTTTTCCCTTGGCTGACCCCGCGAACCCCGGAGGAACGGCGGGCGGTTTGGTGGGAGGGCTCAAGTTGATTGACTGGGCAATCATTTGCACCCGCCACTGCTCGTATTGCTTCCCGTCGAGAACAGTCCCCGGCCGAACCCCCCAGATGACCTCTTTGACTCCCAGGTCCGCGAGCGTCATGGCGGTGACCGTGCCCGTCTCGGCCGAACACGGCGAGCACGGTCCCGATGGTGGTCTCCTCGGGGGTGTCTTGGGTTGGAGTCGTCATGGTCAGGCGTCCTTCCAGCCCGTGGGGTTCGAGGGCTTGTCGTTGGTGAGGTTGGCGTGGGTCCACCCGGCGAGCCAGGCATCGAGGATCGGCAAGCCTTCGCCGACTTTGAGGCCGGCGAACAGCGGGCGTAGGGCAGGGTCCAGGGCAGGGGTGCAGACTCGACCGTCGTGGAAGGCCCGGTCTCCGAGCTGGCGGGCTCGGGTCACCAGGGATTGGGTATCGCGTAGGGCAGGCATCGGGGACACCGTAGTCGATAAACGCGAGTGATGCAAGTGATAATCGGCAGTCGTGGGAAAGAAAAGGTAGGACCGGAGAGGTGGGCGCGTGGGGTAGGACTAGACCCGCCTGACCATCTCCAGACCTGATGGGAGGGCGTCCTCCGCCCATGGAGCTTGAACGGCGGCCCCAGGGCCCCTCGGGTGGTAAGACCGCTCCATGGGCAAGCTCCGCATCTTGGTCCACAACTGCATCGCGCACCCCTTGGCCGGGTTGCTCTGGGTGGCCGGCATGGAAGACGCCGCGGACTGGGTCCACGGCTTTTGCGCCCCGACGGCGGTCGAGCTCGACTAGGCCGGGTCCCGGAGGTCGGTCGGCGGGTCGAGGAGCAGCTGCCCCATGACCCAGCCATCCCGGCACTCCTCGGCGCAGAAGTAGTTCACGCGGAGGCCCTCGGGGGCCCGGCTCAGCACGGTCCACGCTCGCTCGCGCAAGTTGGCTCGGGTGAGCTCCTCGCCGCACTGGGTGCATTTCGACTTGGTCACCAGCCCTCCTTCTCCGCCCGGGCCTGCGCGAGGTCCCAGGCGTCCACGTACGCATCCCACGGGAACACGCCGGTGGTGACGGGGCCCGCCGCGAGGAGCAGCCCCGCGTGGACCCTCCACGCAGACTCGCACTCGTCCGAGCAGAGGGCGACCCGCGACGGCTTCAAGCGTCCGGTGACCGGGAGACGGGCCGCAGCCCGGGTGCGCCACCCAGGCCCGGTGCCTGGGTATTGCTTGTCCGGGCTGGGCAAGCCGCATTGGATGCAAGGCTTCACCGCGCCAGTCTTACTAGTAGTCGTCGTCCTCGTCCTCGGCCTCCCCCTCGGCCTCGGCGATCAGCTCGTCCGACTTGTCGCCGTGGTAGACGGTCGACACGCAGGTCTCTTTGGCGGCGGCTTTGACCTCCGCCGCGGTCGCGGTCGTGGTGATCACGCCGGCGCCCTGCTCGGTGTTGTGGCAGGGCCGGGCGAGCTTGACGGTGAAGGTGAGGCCCGCGGCGCGGAGGTCCCGGTGGTCCCGCTCCAGGTCCCCGGTGTGCTCGCACTCGTAGTGCCAGAGGGTGAAGGTGTTGGGCTTGGCGTCCATGGGGGGACTATACAGGACGCCGCGAAGGATGCAAGAGATAATCGGCACCAATCCGCGACTATTTTGTCCCATGGGGGATGAGCCAGCACCGTGTCTCCGGGGATCGGAAGGTTGGGGTCGCTCGAATGACCACCCCCCTCCCGAGCCAGTTGCGCCAGGGCGGTCCCGGCCACGGGGAGTGGGACCCCCAGCTCCTCGGCGACCTCGCGGGTGGAGACGATCCACCCGGGCCACTTCGAGCCGAGGCCCCGCGCGCGGGCGAGTAGGTCAGCCATGGGTCCGCGCAGCTTCGCAAGCGGCGACCCCGGCCTGGATGACCTCGGCGGGCGCCTGATGGGGGTTGACCAGCACGCCGTCCCGGACCGTCACCCGGTACAGGGTGGCTCCGACGCGCAGAATGCTCACTTGGGTGTCGGCGTCCTCTCGGGCGGTAGCGCGGACGAGCTCGATGGCGGGGGTCTGGGTTTGGGTGGTCATGCAGGAGTTCTACACCACGAACGCGAGGGATGCAAGAGATATCAGGGCCCCTGGCGAACGTGTTTCACACCGGTGATGGGTCCTCCGTAGGCCATCCCGGTCCGGGTGTACCCCTCGAAGGTGGGCGGGTGCCCGTCGAAGGTCCTGGTGACCCGGACGACCGTGATGACTTTGCCATCCGGGACCTCGACCAAGCTGCCCGGGCGGATGCCCGAGGGGTCTACTACCTCCGGGTAGTGGTCGGGCCAGGGCGTGAGCGACTCCGCGACCTCCCGAGCTGCGTGGCACTCGGCGGAGCAGTAGAGGACCCCCAGGTAGCCTTCGGGCAGTCCCTGCTCCCGAGACAAGACTTGGACCTCCCGCAGCTGTTTGGGGCTGATCTCGGCCCCACATTGGTGGCAGACCACGGGCCCGGTCGCCGGCCGTGGGAGGGCCAGCTCGTGGGTGACCTTCATGGGTAGTCCGACTCCCCCAGCCCGTGGACGGGGCACTCGATGTCCGGGCCGTCGGTGGTCTCGGGGTTGTGGTTGCAGATGCACGCCTCCCTCCGCAGCGCTTGCTGGACTTGGTGGGCGGCCTCGCACTCGGGGGAGCAGTACCAGCGCAGGTTGTCCGAGAAGACGGAGCCCCTGGTGCTCCCGGTGACCTCGGCCTGGCACTGGGGGCAGCGGATGGGCGGGAGCTCGACGTAGGTGACGAAATCGGGGAGGGGCATGGGGGTTAGCGGGTGGGCTGGCGGAGGAGCCCAAGCCGGACCAGCGCAGCGTCAGCGTGATCGAAGCTGGCCTTCCGCCCGAGGGCGATCGGAGGGGCGATCTCAGTGTGGACGTGCCCCAACTTCCTCGACCTCTCGACCCCCGGCGACGACCCGGTCGCGGATGACCTTGCGTCGAACGCACGCGTGGCGGCACCCCAGCGCGTGGGCGGTCTCGCGCACCACCCACACCTCCCGCACGAACTCGGACCCGAAGTCGTAGGCGCCCGCGCGGATGTCCTCGTAGAGCGCGACCGCGGCTCGGTGGCTCAGCCCGAGATGGTTGAAGGGGCTGGATGTCCCCGGCGCGACCTCGGCGTAGCTGGGGCCCCGGAGCTCGGGGTGGTCGATCTTGATGGAGGCGAGGACGTGGTAGGTCGGCATAAATCGCCCCCGACAGCTCAGCGGCTAGGCCGCCGCGGTCTCCTCGACCTCGACGCCCACGGGGGCGGCTTCGCAGGTCTGCGCGAGGTTGAAGACCTTCACCTTGCGAAACTTCTTGCGTCCGCCGTCCTCGGCCCCCGCGACGCTGATCAGGTAAGTGGCCTTCTGGCCCTTCATCACCTGGCGTCCGATGGAGGCCCACTGGCGGTATCCGGCCCACTCGTTGGTGGGGTACTTGTTCGAGACGGTGACGTTGGTGAGCAGCTCCACGTTGTTCCCGCGGTACTCCTTCTTGGTGATGGGGTTGGCGGGGAAGTCGATGGTGCGGGGGGTGTTGGCGGCGTCCATGCAGGAGGTATAGACCGGGGCTGCGAAGGATGCAAGAGATAAACGACATGCGAAGTGAAAAAACTTCTCCCCGGTGGTAAGACTCGGCGGATGGGCACCACGTTCGATTGCCTCCAGTGTGGGAGGCCGACCACCAAGGAGTACAGCCACTACTGCTCCGTCGAGTGCGCGGAAGCCCACGATGTTGCCGAAGCGGTCTCCGAGCTGACCTGCAAGAAGTGCGGGGTCCCGATCACCGCAGCCAACGAACTCCGCCACTGGCCGTTCCGGGAGCTGGACTGCCGCTTGTCGAGGGCGAGCTACTAGATGCATCCCGTGGGCTGCCTCCAGTGTGGGGCCATCGGCGCGGACCAGTTCGCGGACTTCTGCTCGGTCGAGTGCCACCGGGCTCACGAGGTTGTGGAGGCCCTCACCCCCAGGGCGGGGTTCGCCCTGGCTGACGGTCAGACCCTCCACATCAAGCTCGACACCGGCCGCACGTCCGTGACGTTCAAGGGGCCCGCGCTTCGAGGGGAGCGCTGATGGAGTTCGACAAGCTCAGGTTCGTGGTCGAGATCGACGGGGTCCAGATCGACCAAACCGTCTTCTACCCGACGTGCGCTCAGTGCCAGGCCGAGTTCAAGCGGGAGCCGGGAGCCGAGCCATACTCCCCCTTCTGCTCGGTCGAGTGCGACGACGCTTGGAAGGTCCAGCACGCCCTGGTCCCCAAGGAGGAGCGCGAGAAGGGCCACCCGTGGCAGAAGCTAGTGGGCGAAGTGCTCCTCCATCACACCGGGGTCGAGGCTGGGCTCCGCGCGCGGGGGCACGCTCGGGCGGTCCAGACCGTCCACGACGAGATCGAGGTCGTCCTGAAAGGAGAGCCCGTCTGGCCGGGGGAGCTCCAATGCCGCCAGTGCGGAAACAGCTTCAAGATCATGGCCTGGAACATGTCGGCGCGGGGGTCGATCGGCCACTGCTCCCCCGAGTGCCGAGATGCGCACGACATGCGCGGCGCGCTGGCGGAGACCTGCCCCGGGTGCGGGTTGGTCCGCACGGTCGAGCCGGGCCGGGTCCACTGTGAGGAGTGCCGCGAGCTTGGGCGAAAATAACCCTTGCATCTTTCGCGGGAGTCGGTATAGTCCCCGGTATGAACACGCTCCCCGCTGACGGCTTCGCCATCGACCCCGACTACAACCCCATGACCTGGCCGATCGACCGGAACCGGAACCTGGTCGCCAGCTGCACGTGGGGGACCACCTTCGGCGAAGTGTTCGCCTACAACGCCATGGACCGGGTCTTCGCCTCCAAGGGTTCGGGTCAACCTGACGTTCCGTGACTGTCGCTCCGGGGTCTAGACGATTATCTCTTGCATCCTTCGCAGAAGCCTGTATAGTCCCGGTAAATGACCACCCAAACCCCCACCATCGCCGCTCGACTCACCGCCACCGGCTCGGAGATCCGCCTCCACACCGATGGGATGCTGACCTGGGCTGACGGAAGCCGTGTCCGCGGCTTGATGCCCCCACCGCGATTCTCGACCACGTTCTCCGAGAGCCGAGCCGTATCCACCCGGAGCCTAGACCTCCGCGCGGGGTGGGCCTTCATCGAGCTGGCCGGCGAGTTCGAGGACGGGGAGGTCCCCGCGGCGATCAAGGCTATTCGCCGGGCCTTCCGGCGCGGGCTCGGGGAGGACCCGACGCCGGCGGAGGTCCGCCAGATCATGGTCGAGGCGGTCGAGGCGGCTGCGCTCGTGGACCCCCAGACAAAGGCCCTCATGGTTGCGTACGCCGCAGCCAAGGAGGCGGTCGACAAGGACACCCGGCGAGCCGCGGAGGACAACGACTTCACCCCCGACTTCATCGGCTGCGCGGGCCGGTCCACGCCCCCCATGATGCTCGGGAGCGGCCGCGGGTCCGTGGTCTCGGGGCTGATCAGGTGTCGTGATGCCTGACGTGACGCCATGGATCCCTGGCGCGTGTCAGCCCCACGTGCAACCGGTAGAGGCTGGACCGCGCTGCACCGGGCAGTGTTGCCATCAGTTTGCGCTCCCGTGGGGGCACGAGGAGCTGCGTGAGTGGCATCGCGGCGCGCCTCTCCCTGATTGGCTACACGAGCACGGGAAGCTCTGCGCCTGGGATGCCGCGCGTGCAGGTCAGCACACCGGGCCAACCAAAGCACGCTTGCGGTTGCCGGTGGTCCGCAGCGGGGAGCCCGGGTGAGGCGTCCCAAGGGCCGCGGTGGAGTCTGCCCGAGCTGCGGACGAGCCACCCTCTCCACCGAGCGCGGGACCGAGGTCGGTGATGTGCTGGAGTGCCAGTCCTGCGGGTGGAACAACTTCGACGAGCTCCTCGAAGCCCGTCTCCGCGGGCAGACCCGCGCCTATGAGTCCTGGACCGAGGGCTGAAATAAATCTGCGCCGACGGTCGATTATCTATTGCATCTCTCCCACCCGGGGACTATAACTCCTGCATGGATGCCGCTACCAACACCGCCGAGTTCGCCCCCGTCTTTATCGGGATCTCCCCCGCTGGGGTCGAGTGGGTGGCCTACCGCCCGGAAGCGGTTGCCCCCATGACCGACCGTCTCGCGGTGCTCAAAGCCCGCGCCGCTGCGAAGGCTGCTCCCACCCCCGAGCAGATCGCCGCGCTTCGCCAGTTGAAGGCGCGCGGGACCGACCGCTACGGCGACAACAAGATCAAGCAGGGCCAGGACGGCCGCTTGTTCGCCCAGTTCCGCTATGCCGGCTCGCGCCGCGACTTCGCTGAGCTCGTTCGCCAGGCCGGCGGCGAAGTGCTGGCCCTGACCTCGGCGGGCAAGACCCGCAACGTGGACGGGGCCTGCAACAACCCCCTGTTCCTCACCTTTACCGTGAGCGACATCGCCGCGGACTACCTGATGGGCCGCTGCAACCTCGCGGCGGTCAAGGCCCGCTAGGGCGACGGAGACGACATGAGCAACCAACCGAACAAAGACCCCCTCAAGGACTACCGCGCCGATTTCGACGATGATGGGGTGTGGTGGGTCTACGGACCCGATGATCGGCGAATCCGCGCCGGAGATCGCCGCAACACGACCTTCATCCTCGCCGAGATCTACCATGACGAGGACCCCGCAGCGGCCTTTGATCGCATCCGCGACGAGATGGGGTCGTGATGGTCAAGCCGAGTAAGCAAATCTTGGGCATGTCGCGCAGCAAGCTGATGCGCTTGGTCGCGTCGCTTCAAGCCGCATCCTTCGCAGCATCCTGTATAGTCCCACCCATGGAAACGCCCACCTACCTCGGAGACCGCGCCTACACCTACATCACCCCCGCCGGGGACCACTACGCCGAGAAGACCCTCGCCGAGGCCCGGACCCTGCTCCGCAACGACGGCGAGGCGGGGTTCACCGGGGGCCGGATTCTTCGAGGCGCCCGCGCCGTGGCTGACTGGGACGACGAGAGCCAGAAGATCGTCGCGGTCGTGGGCTCGACCGCGGACGAGGCTCACTACCTTCGGTGGGCGTGATGGCGGCTCCTTCTCGATCTACCGTTCGCTGCCCCCAGTGCTCCGCGCCGTACGCCAGCCGTGGAGCTCGCCAGGAGGAGATTCTGGGTAAGGGGTTCTTCGACATCTTGGACCTCCAGGACCTCTGGCCAGAGCAGCGGGAGGACGTGCTCCGCCGCTCGGGGTTTTGCTCCGATGAGTGCGCGGACGCCTACCAGGTCCAGGGCTCCTTGCGGGGGCGCGACCCCGACCGGTGATTTTCTTCGGGAGGATGTCGATTATCCCTTGCATCTTTCGCAAGGGTAGTCCATACTCCCCAGTTCGCCCGCCGCACTTCCGAGACCAACTACGCCGTTTCGTGGTGGCTCCGCCGCGAAAGCCGAGCCGAGCGCAACCGCCTCGCGTTCGCGGTTCGCACCTACCACCGCGCCTCCCGTCGCATGGCTCGGGTCGAGTGCGAGCGCCGTTTTGAGGAGATGGCCGAAATCGACGGCTGATCGGTATGATTCGGGAGACATGGACGCACGACACTTCATCATTCTCATCGGGCTCACCCTCTCCGCGGGGTGTTTGCCTCCTATGGCGGACGACGGCGACTTCGAGTCGACCTCCGAGACGGCGGAGCCCTGCGACGACCCCGAGCCCTGCGAGCCCACTTCCGCCGAGGACTGCGAAGCGCAGGGGACCTCGGCGTTCGTGTCCTGCTTCGAGGCGTGCGCCGAGGTCGATCCCGAATGGACGGAGGACGCGGACCTCTGCTTGCCCTACGCGTGCCAGCATGAGTGCTGGGAGGCCCGCTTCGAGTTCAACGCGGGGTGCTCCGAGGACGCGTGCATGGACCCCGCCGAGGCCGCGGAGCTTCTCTGCGTGGCGCGTGCCCACCGGCTCCAGGTCGAGTGCCTGGAGAGCTGTGACACCGTCAACGGCGGGAGTCCGGCCTACGACTTCTGCTACGACCTCCTGACCTACGACCTGCTCCACTGCTACTCCGAGGCGGTTTGAAGTAAATCGGCCTGAGTGGTCGATTATCTCTTGCATCTTCCGCGGCCCTGGGGTACACCTCCCCTATGGACGCCGCCAACCACTTCGCCCCCACCTACTGCGCTCTCCCCTCGCTTGTCGCTCCCGCCGACCTGTTCGGCGCCTTGCTCTGGTTCAACGAGATCGGCGCCAAGGAGCAGGAGGCGGTCGACGCTGGCACCGCGAGCTGGTTGATGGACGGGCGGGCGGCGATCGCCCTGGCGGCGTTCGAGGCCGAGTGTGAGGCCATCGCCCGCAAGCGCGCCGCCGAGGCCCGCGCCCGCGAGTTCTTCTGTGACGGCCCCTTCGGGGACGATGGCGACTGGTACTAGGCCCGGCCCCAAACGACTGCGCAGATCGGCAAGATTGAACCATGCACACCTGGACCCCACCTGATTCCCTCGGGACCCGAGACTGCACCATCGCCGGGATGGTGGTGTGGGCTCTCGAAGACGCGGAGCGAGAAGTCGACGCCGAGGACGCCCCTGCGACCGCCGACCCGGACTACACCTGGCTCTCGGCTCTGATGCTGGCCAAGGCGATGGGGAGGCTCCGGATCGGCTGGCGCCAAAGGACGACATCTGCTGGACCGAGGAAGATATCCTCCGCGAAGGCGGACGATGCCCCCAACTGGAGCTTCCGCGAGACCCACGAGAAGGGGGTCGAGGTTGATGTCCAGGTCGAAGTCGACTGACCCGCGGTAAGACGATACAGGCAAGATGATGGACACCAGCAAAGTCAGGAACGTGCAGCTCCCTCCCATCAGCGTCCGAGATCAGGCGCGCCACGTGGTGCAGACGTGGGCGAAGGGGCTGACCCCGGACGCGCGCCGGCATCTCTCGGACCACGACTTCAACCGACTCGCGGAGCAGGTCATGTTCGAGTTGTGGAGCGCCCGCACGGCGAATGATGCCCCAGCGGGGTAAGACTCGGGCGATGACTCGATCCGGCTACTCCGACGATTGCGAGTACTTGGAGCTCTACCGGGGCGCCGTGCGGTCGGCCCTCCGCGGCAAGCGGGGCCAGGCCTTCCTGCGCGAGATGATCACCGCCATGGACGCGATGCCGGTGAAGGAGCTCGCCCATGGCACGCTGATCCCCGCGCCCGACCGCCCGGAGAAGTGCTGCGCCATGGGGGCGGTGATCCGGTCTCGGGACGAGATCGACCGAGCGGTCAACGCCAAGATCGACCCCGGGGAGCCTCACGAGGTCGCCCGGTTCCTGGGGATCGCCGACTCGATGGCCGCGGAGATCGCTTCCATCAACGACGATGGGGGCCCTCCCGGCGAGACTCCCTCCGAGCGGTGGGCGCGGGTCCGCCGGTGGGCGGAGCGGCAGCTCGTGGCGACGAAGTGTCCCCGATGCCGGGGGACGGGGGTTGCCCGCCCGGATGACCCGCGCGGGGACGACGCTTGCCGCAAGTGCGGGGGCAAGGGCCTGGTCTCCGCCGAGGATGCCGAGTACGGATGACCGCGCGCCGGTGGGTCCTCTTGGACGATGGGGGTGAGGGGTTACGAGGGCTGGCGAGCCCCCGAGGGTTGGCGGGTGCCCGCCAGAACCTGGCGTCCGGCCAGGGTGGGCTCCCACCACCCCTGAAACCCGGGCTCGTGAATCAAGCCCCTACCGGCCAGCTCGGTGATCTCACCGGCGCCGATGTTGGCCCCCTCGAACCCGGGCAGTCGCTCCTGCCCCCAGTCGGTGGGGTCCTTGGCCAAGGCCTTCAAGATTTCGATCACTCGGTTGTCGCTGGTCATGGGTTGGTGCGCCTCGCTTCCTTCGAGTGGAGTCATACCCCGGGCGCGGGAGAGATGCAAGAGATGATTTGCATGTTTGCGGAGAAAAGATTCAGGTCCGGTAAACCCTTGCATCTGTCGCGGGGACATGGTACGCGGAGGAGATGGATCTCAGTGCGCTACCAAACGACAATCTCGGCGAGCTTGTCCTGGGTCCACCCCCGGGCTTGCCGCATCGACTTGATCATCCCCCGAGAGCCTCGTGATACCGAGCGACTTCCGCATTCATGCACGGAAGCCTGGCCCGACCTCGCGGCCTGGCCAGGCCAGGGGGGGGGGGGGGGGGCGGCGCCCAACCGATCCCCCCCCCCAACCGGGGCGCCCACCCCCCCGCCACCCCCCCCCGGGGGTCCTGCCCCCGGGGGGGGGGCCCGCCCG
>Ga0100378_1006425_pt1 | contig 10606 bp, 7 predicted proteins | sample CryGeymeta201502_FD_81535 | JGI IMG/M metagenome (GOLD analysis project Ga0100378, IMG submission 81535) | Groundwater microbial communities from Crystal Geyser aquifers in Utah, USA - Crystal Geyser metaG 2015-02 | ecosystem: Environmental > Aquatic > Deep subsurface > Groundwater | place: USA...
CTGTTGAGGTTTAGAATATTCTGATTGAGCTCATCTCGGCTGTGGCGATGTTTTGATTCAGCACAAGGTCGAATAAAAAATTAACCTAAAAACCGTTACTATAGTTGATCTTGACAGTATAACCTGAGTCCAGAGCTGATATTTGAGATAGAGCCACCTCAGTTTAGGCAATGACGTCAGCCTTAGTGAAATCTTAAATCGATGTTATTTCTTACAGGTAGAAGATGACAGGTTGCGAAAAGACAATTAAAGTGAGGTAATAATGCTCCCTCTTCCTTTATTCCAAGTCGAAGCGGTACTCCTTCTCTCCACTTATCATTCTTATTCGATGGTCGATCTTGAAATCGATACTTTTGGTGATATTCTCCAAAGTTTTGTATTTCTTCCTAAATTTATAGAAAGAATCATATCCCTATTTCGATAACATGGTCAGATCCACCACACCTGTCTCGCTTTCAGCTCGGTTCAGTATGCTGCCTGACAGTCTTAGTTCATATTCTTTATATGTGGCCGATATTTGAATTGTCGTATCGTTGACCTCGAATGCTGTGCTTTTGAAGTAAGTGGTTGATGATTCTTAAGAAAAATTGACAACTTTGAATTACAGTTCCTAGTGCAGAAGAAAGAGCTAGCGGAGTTCATTGATATTTTTGTAGCTATTATCATCTCTATGCGTGTAATTTTTGTAGTAGACCACAAAAATGCTCTTCGGTATTGTGTTCTCGATATGATTGATGAGTGCCAGTATCGGTCTGGCGCATCGTCCATTCTTAGAGATGTTGGCTTCGTTCATATATAACCCTTCAATATTTAAATTTGTAATTTTGATAACAATCAATCATCGACCTTGCTAAATAACAGCCAAACTCATTCTGCAAGGCAAGTATGTGATTTTCATTTATAGTATAGAGTTATCCTACTTGAGTTTACTTGTGGTAGCCTTATAATGTAATTTTTTAAATTTCCTAGCTTAAGTAATCCCAAGTTATACTATCGTTCACTATAATATTTCAAAAGTTCCATGCCCAAAAACGTTCTGCTTGTTTTGATTTTCCTCCCTGCGGTGCTTTCCTTCATCATGATGGATGCTCCTTAGCTTCTGAGGAAGAAAAAAGACGATCATGATACTGTTTACTATAACGGGAACATCCTTACCATGGACTAAGATGTACCTTCTGCTAAGATGCTAACAGTCAACAAGGGAAAAATCGTTTAGCTTAGCAACAGGACTATCCCTCTGATAACTTCCGGCAAAAAAACAAAATACATCAATCTCAAAAAGAAAACGATGATCCCTGGCTTCATCGATGCACACTCACACTTCGGCATGACAGCAGTTTATCTCAACCAGAATTTCTCCATCGCCTCTAGACCTTTCAGCAATGTCACCACCATCCCACAAATGCTCGACAATGCCAAGAAATATATGAACAGCAATAACATCTCGATCGGTGAACCTATCTACAGTATTGGCTATAACGATTATGAGTTAGCTGAACATAGGCATCCTACGAGGTATGAACTTGATTGGATCTCTTCTGACCATCCAATTGTTTTTGGTCATTATTCCGGACATGCAGTGGTAGCAAATTCACTAGCTCTAGAGTTGGTAGGCTACACAGAAAATTCTCAGCCTCCTCCAGGCGGCGTCTTTGATAAATACCCCAATGGAACACTAACTGGGCTATGTAAATAATACGCTGTTCTTCCTTTGCTGTTGAGTTTCCAGATTTCATTTATCGACCTAACTGTCGAGCAAATTCGCAAAGCTGAGCAGACATACTTCCAAGCTGGCATTACAACAGCACATGACATCCTACCTACTCTTGCTGCTGCCAAAAAATACAAATAACTTGGGAATAAACTGGCGATTGATATCAACGGGTATCACATGATTACAACACCCAGATTGAAAAATTTGGAGAAATTTATGAAAAACTACCAAACAGCAAGATTCAAACCTCGAGGAGCAAAATTCGTCATTGATGGATCCATCCAGACTTACACAGCTTAGTTGAGCAAGCCTTATTGGGTTCCCCAAGCCAACCAATACGATAATCTAGACAACTATACTTATGACTAAAGCCGAAGTTGTAAAAATTAATCATGTGGATAGAGCAATTTTCCTTATCCTTCGGTACTGAGTCGTTTGGTCTAAGAAATTCATGCTCACAATTATGATGTTATTGCGCATTGCAATGGAGATTAGGCCATCGACACATTCCTCCGAGCTGTCAAATACTCCAGAAAGAAAAACGTCAACAATAGTGAGAGTAGATTCATAGCTATTCATGCCCAGAGCATCAGGGAGGATCAACTAGATGAGATGGCAGATCTCAAGGCAAATCCTTCATTTTTCTCACCACATATATACTACTGGGGAGACGAGCACTATCGCATTTTTTTGGGACCTGAAAGAGCCAACAGAATCAACCCTGCAGCTTCCACTCTCAAAAGAAACATATCTTTTACTCTTCATAACGATTCACCTGTTGTGTTGATGGGGTAGACCAAAGAAAGAAATACTTTCATCGAGATAATTGAATCTGCTGTCAATAGAAAGACGCAAAGTGGTCGTGTGCTTGGTTAGGATCAGAAAATACCAGTTCTTGAAGCACTGAAAGCAGTTACTATTAAAAGTGCATGGCAGGCAAGATAGGATAACATAAAAGGCTCAATCAGAGAAGGCAAAGTTGCTGATTTTGTCATCTTATCAGATGACCCTTTGACCATGAAACCTGAAAAACTAGGAGAGTTGAAAGTTGAAGCGACAATCAAGGCAAATCAGTTCGTCTTTGGCAGTGATTTTTGATTTCCTACGATTTTAAAATTAATCTAGGTTTGCCATTGATAATTCTTGATTGATAAATTCTGGTTAGCTTAATTACCCTCAATTTATTATGATCGAGATGGCAAGATATATAATATTTATCAACTAATGGAGGAACTAGATCATTTCATGTACCCCAAAGCCAAAAGAGAAGAGGCTGACGGTGTCGCGTGGGTCTTTACCGATGCTAAGAGTGACCTTGTCCAATATCCCTTCAAATTCTTTGACCCTGAGCCATGTGATGTGAGGCTTAAAGTGCTCCATACTGCCTTGTGCCAATCTGATTGCCTCCATGCTCGAGGACAATGGGGTAAAAAAATATCTATTCAGGTGAAATACCATACCCTTGCTGCCCTGGACACGAAATTGTGGGGCAAGTTACAGTGGTTGGAAGTGAAGTTACCTCATTGAAGGTGGGCGACTTTGTTGCAGTCAGCCCCGTGAGATACTCAGACTTGACTTGCAAGTATTGCAAAGACAAAGAGGAAAGTACTCAAATGTGCGAAAACCGTATTTACCTTTACGGATAATATTTCGGTGGATACTGTACCCATGTTCAAATCAACAACCATTGGGCCTTCAAAATTCCCCAAAGGCTCCATGATCGTCTCCATGAAATTCCTCCTCTGCTCTGTGCCGGAGTCACAGTTTATGCTCCTCTCAAGCGATACTGCACTCCTGGAATCAAGTGTGCTATAATAGGTATTGGAGGTCTTGGTCACTTGGGCATTCAGTTTGGAAATAAGCTGGGTATGAAAGTTACTGCCTTCACGACTCGTACCAGCAATCTTGAGTCTTTGTACAGTTTGGGAGCCATCAATGCTGAGCATTCCGTTAATCAGGAAGAGCTGGCAAAGAATGAAGGAAAATATGACCTTGTAATTTCTACTCTTTATATTGGGGATAAAAATTTGCACAAATTGCATCAAAGGTTGACCAAAGCTGGAGGCACATTCGTCATGGTTGGTGCTCCCTCAGCGTCAGATCCTTACATCCTTGACAGCGAATATATTGTCAACAATGAGATCACAGTTGCTGGTTCGAATGTAGGTAGCATCAGAGATGTTAAAGATATGCTGGAATTTTCAGCACATTACGGTATTGTACCCGTTAATGAGTATTTTGCATTTGAGGATTTCCCCAAAGCTTTCCATCGCATGGAAAAGGAGAATCCTAGGTACAGAGCTGTTGTGAATGTGACTGATTGGGCCAAGAAGAATGGTTTTGACAAGTGAGTGATTGTGCGTTGGTGGGTAGATGACGAAGTTATTTGTATTGAACATATCATATCATATTGATATCAGGGCTGAAACTGGGCAGTGGTCACTGCCGAAGAATTCATCGTGAATGGCAGCTTCATGTAGTTTGACTCCTTTACTTGCTAGGATGTAATCTATTCTCCAGCCAATGTTTCTTTCTCTGGCTTTGGAATGATTCGACCACCAGCTGTATTGAACACGCATAGGATGCCATTCTCTGTATGTATCTCTGAAGCCAGAGTTCAAAAGATCCGAAAAAGCGTTTCTTTCTGGAAGTGTGAAACCAGCATTTCTTTTGTTCTGCTGAGGAAGGGCGAGATCTATCTATTTGTGAGCAACATTCATGTCCCCAAAAATAACAACTTCTTTCTTTGACATGAGTTTTTTCATATAATTACAGAAAGCTACATCATATTCCTTGGTTCTGTAGGCAAGTCGGGCAAGTTGGTTGCCTGAGTTCGGTTTGTAAACATTTACAAGGTAGAAATTTTCATATTACAGTGTGATAACTCTTCCTTCAAGAGAGTGACTGGGCTCACTGGGGATATCTTCAAAGACAAATAGAGGCTTATGAGGAGTAAGTACCATGACACCTGAATATCCTGAGCTAATTTTACAGAAATTCCAATACTGATGATATCCGACAGGAAAATTCCATTGCTCTTTCTCAAAAGCTTTCAAATCAGTTTTTGTTTAATTGATGCATAACATGTCAGGTTTCATTTTTTCTATAAATGGAGTAAGTTAATTCTTCCTGATGACTGATCGGATGCCGTTGACATTCCATCCACTGATTCTGATCTCTCTTGAGGGTATCTTTCCATCTCCTAAACTCCAACGATCAAAAGTCGGTAAATGTAAAGGAATTTGTGTTCCATCTTGAATCATCTTCTTGGCAGCATAACCTATTTTCAGAAAAGGAGCTCGCATTCGATGCTTTCTACTATCAAGTTAGCCTTACGGACTTATAATATGTCAGAAATAAATTTAATGACCAAAGTTATTTAGATAATTTAACAATCGATCAGATGGTCAGATGGTGAGTTGCGAGTCCAGGGAATTGATTTCATTCAGACAATTTTTAAGCATGGTGATATCAGCTGACAATCTCTCACGTTCTTGAATCACATATTCTTGCTCCAAAAGCAATTCTTAGAACTTGTCTTCAACGTACAAATTGCTCACCAGTATTTTTTCGCAGCTGTTGCGACAGTGATTGACCAAAAAAGTGACAATCGATTTGGGAACAGAATCGTTGACGTTTTTCTTGACGACATTGAAATAAGAAACGATCAGTCTTTTGATCATATCTGTCTAGGTTTGCTCCCTCAATTTTGGATTCTAGTTGACACGAATGACAGAAGGTACTGAAGGAAGCATGTATCTTGGCAGTTGATTGATTTCTGAGAAAGAGTCATAGAAAGATTAGTAGTCAGGATCACGTCTCTTGATCAGTTATTTGCCTACTTTTTATTCTTCCTTTTTGTCTTTCGTGGTCTGAATGTGTTTCAGTTTAGCATCAAGGAATTGACTTTACTCAGCTGGGGATTTGCCATCTCTTTTTTTGAATCTGAAGTTCGAAATACTTTTATTTTATTCCTCTGAAGGTGGATCTCTGTTTGGCTCCGAGTCAAAGCTAAGATGTCCAAAGTCTTCTTTCTTGGCCTTATTGTCATTTTTGACAAGAGAGATGACATCAATAAAATCAGGATGGTTTGTATTGATGTATCCCAGTTCGATTTCCATAAGATTACGAATCATTTATTCTGTTTTGTTGAGAGATCTCAGCAGAAGATCTTCCATGACTCCAACAATCTATTTAGAAAGTTTTTCGAATCTTTCAATTTAGGGGATTCTGATGCTGTATATCATGCGTCTGAGCTATTCGTGGATAAGGTGAGCGCATTCCAGAGAAGGCAATTTAAGACGTAGAATTTGTGTCTTGAGAAGAGTTTCGAAAGCTGCCTCAGGAAGGAACAAGCTTTTACGTAGACCGTTAGCATTTCTGATGGCTGTTCTGATGTCAGTGTCAGTCAAAAATTCAAAAGGGTTCAATCTGTTGACTGACTTGATGAAAATTTGCGAGAAGATGTGTTCAATACGAGCACCTCCAATGATGGCTTCTCGAGATTAGCTGTATTTTCCTTCAATCATTTCCACAAAGTATCGTACATACTTTGATATCAGAGCCAGCAGCAATATTCCTTGAGCTTTTTTGTCTCTGACTGGCTCAAGAGTACCATACTCACTGAGTTTATTCTTCTTGAGCTCAAGCAGATAGATCACGCTTTCTCTGATGGCCGGTAGTTCGGTTCTGATGTGCTTGACCAAAACTACGTTCATGGTTCTAACAAGCGATTTAACTCCCATTTTATCATGAATATGGCTGAATTGTTAATGTTTCTTGAAAAACTGTCCTTCTTTAGCAAATTGCTATTCAATGGTCAATGTGCTTTTTGATGGCCTCAGATAGACGCAGGTGTGCCCAAGCAGCAATTTATTGGAGAGTGTGCTATAATCTTTCAAAATGTTGACACTTTCATCAAGCATGTCAACCTGAGTAATGACTCCAATTGTGCGAATTCCTTCTCTATCAATTTCTCTGGCCAATTTAAGCGATTCTGAGTTAGCGGAATCTTCAGTAGCTTTTGAAACTGCGATGATGATACAGTTGCGATTGCTGATATAATTTTTGATCATTTTTGTTACCATCTCTTAAATATCTTTGGGCTGGTCGCCTGTTGGGTTCTGTCTAAAAATGCAATTACCTTCACAATTCCTGGCAGATCGACTAGGAGTAAATTCAAAACTCTTGGTGAGAAGAATCTGATTCTGATGGGGATAGGGCTGATACCTTTGTTGGCACCGCAAGCTTTCTCAGTTTCAAGTTCTATTGCTTTTTTGAATTATTCCATGTTTTAGAAGTGTTATCCTTTCCTCTCAACAAATTCGGCATATTATTTGTCTTGCACGATTTGGCTGAGTTGTATTTCGATGGGTCTCCGAGTGACCACACCTTTTCCTTTTGGTAAAAATTCCTTCCCTATGATGGCCTCCAGCAGTGAGCTTTTTCCTGACTAGACAATGATGTACCTGTAGATTGGGAGCCAACGACAGCCAGCATAGGCAGGTCAATATCGCAGCTGACTTCAGATTTGCGGATGATTTCCTTAATGAAAGATGAGGTACTTGGAGATCTGAGATGATGGGGATCAATTTGTCCATAATATTATTTGTGATAAAATATGACATCGATTGGCTAATAATATCACTAAAAATGATCATGGTCTCAAAGGTCGACCGTTTTTGTTGGCAATTGCCATCTGGGTTTATAAATTTTCCTCCAACATTTTGCGATTTGTTTCGTGTTACTCGAAATCAGAGGTGTATTTTTATAGTAAAGTGCAGAGCTGTAGGTTCTATTGTCGATACTATCTGATTTTAGACTAGAACAGTAGAGAAAGAGACTCTCGTTTTTGCCTCTCAAGTTCCAGTCTTTTCTATAGGCTATCAATGTTACCTCCTAAAACTGATCTTTCTTTGTGAAGCATCCTCAGCTATCTTTTCAAGGCCTATATTTCTTTTTCAGTTGCGTTGTTCCTTTCAGTTTTGATCTGCTCGAGATCTTTCTCTAATTTTGCCACCTTTACTATTTTTTATTCTGCTTAGAGTTTGCTTTGAGTTTCAAGGAAGGTTATCTTGTTACTGAGGATAATGGTTTGGTTTAGTAATTTTTCTCTTTAGACCTCGAGCTGATCCTTCTCTTTTTTCAGAACAAAACTTATTTTTTCTTAGTTGATTTAGTTTATTTCAGCTTGTCGACCTTCTTACTTCTGCATGGCGATATAGCTTTCATTCTTTTCTTTTTGTTCTCTCAGCAATTGCTCATATTTTTGCTGTTGACTCATCCAATTTGCTCTCTCGTTGTTGTATTTCTGCTATAGGATAAAGTAATTTGTTTGACTTTTTGCCAGCTCCTGCAACACAGAGCCCATCCTATTCTAACTCTATTGTCTCTCTTTCTCATAGTATTCAGGTTGCACCTACTCGACTGTTTCTTCCTAGGCCAACAATTGGTTCAGTTGAGAGATAGATTTGTTCAGATAGATGATCTGGTCATCTTTGTTGGATAGCTATTGTTAGATCTCAGCAAGTTATTGTTTCATGTTGGCAATGATTTTTTCATGATGTTCCAAAACACTTTCTTTTTCGGATTCACTATACACAAGACGAATCCTTTACTATTCCAGTTCATACTTGGCCTGGTTAGCATGTTCAAGATCACTGCTAAGAGATTAAATTTTATCCTCCAGCTATTTTTTCTAATTCTGATGGATCATCTTCAGTTGAACCAGTTCTTGATTTTTTCTTTCTCGGAGCTATTCTTTTTCAGTTTATTATCTTTGAAGGGATGTGTTGAGTTATTCTATTTTGAAATCTTTCTAAAATTTGCAGTCTTCGAGTTTCTGCTCTAGATCTTGAGATTGTCTCTTCTTCATGCCTAGCTATCTTTCAAGGTTCTGGCAAGAGGCATTTATATTTTATAGCTTTTCTTTAAGTTTACTGATCTACTGTGAGTTCTCACTTATAGTTGCTTCGTATTATTTCTTCTCCTGCTGCCAAGTATTGGCTGTCGATTTTAGCTGCTCAAGTTCATTCAACCTGAGAGTCAATTATTGTTTCACTTCTGAAAGCTATTGATTTGATAAGAGTAGTTAATTTTCATAACGATGCTCCTCTTTTTAAGAATTGGCACTAAAAGAGGCTATTTTTTATTTCAACTCTTGGATCATGACTTCCTTCTATTTCAGTTGGGAAGCCATCAATTATTCATAGTGTTTTTCAATATCTTTCGCTCTCTTATTGGCTATTTCTTGTTGTTCTTTATACCTGTCTTATAATCCTTTCAGTTTTTCCTCCACAGTTGCTAAATTTGATTGAAGTTAGCTCTTCTAATAGGTCAATTTTTATTTCTCTTCGGTCAGTTGATCAATATTCTCCATTTGTTCTGATAAATCATGGAAGAAATTACGAGTCTTATGTCTGGTTGTGCTCTCAGGCCACTTCTCTGTGTTTTTTCTATAAATATCCTTCAATTGAAGAATCTATTAATCATGGGCTAATTTAAGCTCTGAGATTTATTCGGCATATTCATTGATTTTAGCTTTGTATTTTTATTCTTTTTCCTTTTTCTCATAATTGTAATGTTCACTTAATTATTTGAGCTCTCTTTCCAGGTATTATATTTTATCGTGGCTCAGCATCAACAATTTATCTTTTTCTGACACTTCCAATGTCTTTTGGGTCTGTAGTTTCATATTTGCTTCTTTGAGTTCATCAAGTTAGAGGGTGAGCTTCCTCTCACGATTTTTCTGCTATTGAATGGCATTCTACAATTATTCTTGTTTGCTCTACATGACATTCTTAGATTTCATGGCCTCTTCTTGAAAATATTAAATTTAATGTCGAGAAGCAGCAACTTCAAGCTCATATCGGAGAATCTTCGTCTCATATTCTATCATTTTTGAAGAAATTTTTTTATCACTTTTATCGCTCATTTTATATTGTTTGTTGTTTCGACTCAGTGATTTGAATGAGTTGAGCTCGTAGTCAAATTTTTAGCCCCCATCCGAAATGTTTAAAGACACTCTTTACATTTTACGAGGCGTCGCCGTTGGGACATAGAGATGACTGGAAGGAGGAGTCTGATAGCTATAGTTGTGGCTATGGCTGTATCTGGGTATTCTTTCGTTGCTGTCATTAAATTACTCCTCAATAGCTGCTATTTATTCCTCAAGTGCTCTAATCTGTTTTTGACTTTTCATCTTCTGAAAATATTTCTGACTTAATTGATTTCTAATCTCGGACTGTTTTTCTTCAATATCTTCCACAGACTGAACTGCTCCCACTTCTAATTCTTCAAGTTCCTAGCGATAGCGTTCCAGGCATTCGATCCTTGCAAGACAATCACTACCTTACATGAAGAGGTTTTCAAGGGAAAGGCCATTGTTGAGAGATTACACTAAGGCTCCGATGAGTGTAGCTAAAATAGGACCGTCGAGTGTCATTGATGGAAGGATTGACATTTTCTTTCTTAGTTCGATCGTTTCTTCTTGGAAAATGGGGCTGATTTATTGATCTTTATCGATAGGACTACTCAGGTAGTTGCAATGTCTGTTAGGAAACATAGTCCTGAAGAGCTGAATATCTTCCCTGCTTGCTTTATGTTTAGCTTCTTCTAATAATTTTTACAAATCCCAATTTGCACTTATTTTTTCCTTACTTCCTTTTTCATGGTCTCTGAGTAGATAGAAAAAGATTGAATTGTTGTTGTGGTTCATCGTCTTCTTTATGAATTTGAGATTTTCCATGACTTTTCTGAACTCGTTGGAGAGGTCGTTTTCAATCTGATCTTGGGTGTTGTAAAGCATACAGTTGGAAATCAGCAGCATCAGAGTCATCCACTTGCTCTGGTAGTCATTATCCTCACATTTGATGCCGGGAGTGTCAATGAAGA
>Ga0100378_1006427_pt1 | contig 10605 bp, 12 predicted proteins | sample CryGeymeta201502_FD_81535 | JGI IMG/M metagenome (GOLD analysis project Ga0100378, IMG submission 81535) | Groundwater microbial communities from Crystal Geyser aquifers in Utah, USA - Crystal Geyser metaG 2015-02 | ecosystem: Environmental > Aquatic > Deep subsurface > Groundwater | place: USA...
ATAATCTATAATGAATATTTAATATTTAATTGAAATAAGTAACAAATAAATAACAATTAAAAATAATAGCTAAATATAAATTTTGAATTATTGAATAAAAAAATAAAGCTTTTTAATAATATTGAAATAATAATATTGAAATGAGAAATTATTAAGCTATAAATTTATCAATATAATAACTTTAATAACTTTAATAACTTTAATAAATTTAATAACTTTAATAATTCTTATTATTTCTTTATATGTCTTGGTTGACCAAATACTTTAACCCAAAATAAGGAAATATTTCCACCTGTTTCTAATTCAATTGTTACAACATTAATTATTGAAGGATCATATATGTCATAAGTTTTTTCGCATAAGTTTCCATTATAGGTAGCATTATCGTTAACACCCGTTTCAGTCCTAGACAATAGTAAAACTGAATCATCATCTTCACTAGAACCTCCTTTAATTGTAACAAATTTTGCACATCTAATTGATAAAACAATTTGCTTAACAATACATGAAGTATCAAGTACACATTTAATTAAGCTTTTTGCAGTCTGACCTGAATTCCAGTGCTTTGATTCTGTATGAGAATGCAATATAACATCTCCTTTATTTCCAGATTGTTCTTGAGGGGAAACAACTGAGCCTATTCCATCACCAAATACCATTACAGATTCCATAAAACTATATTTATGTTATTTATAAATTTACAAATTTGATGCTGGGGATAGATCCTCTTCATCAACTATTTTAGCCTTATTTTCGTCAACTTTTTCTTTTTCATTAGTTTTCTTATTAATATGATCAATTAATTGAGTTAAATCATTAATAATTTGGTTATATCCATTTCCAAATATATCTTTTTGAGATATAAAGTCTTGCCTTAAATCTCTTGTTTTTTGATTTATATTTTTATTTGTTGATAATAGTTCTGATAGTCTATTTGAAATATTTTCTATTTTCATCGTGTAATCACTCATTTTAATTTTTAATAAAATTAATTATTCGTAAATGAATTTTTAATTATATTATTTTCAATACCTAAATAAACTAATTAATTAATTAATTTACTTAATAAACTAAATAAATTATACAATTATACAATTATTAAATGTCTAATTCGTTTAATACTGTCAATTATGTTATATTGTCATATATAATTATTTAAATTGAATTATGAATTTAAATAAAAATATGATAATGTCAGTAACTAAATTATTCCTTCTATTTTCAAGCATATTATCTTTGGTGTTAACAACAGACAAAGTAAATAAAAAATGTAGAGTTCTTGCGTTAGAAGGCGGAGGAGATAAAGGTTCCTATCAAGCAGGGGCTATAAACGGTCTTGTTAAGAATTTACCTCCAGAGGAAGTTCAATGGGATGTTGTAACTGGAGTTTCAGTAGGTGCTATAAATGCAGTAGCTATAGGACTTCATGAAAAAGGTAAAGAAAATGAAGCATCTGAAATATTGCTATCACAATGGAGGAATCTTACTGCTTCAAATATTTATCAAAATTGGAATTGGGGTCCAATCGAAGGCCTCTTTTACAAATCTGGTTTATTTGATACCTCAGTAGGAATAAAATACTTTATTAATCAACTTAGTCCTTATGGTAATCTAAAAAGAGACTTTATATTCGGTGCTACTAATGTTCAAACAGGAAATTTCGATACATATACAAACGTAGACATAAACAACACTACAGATATCGCAGTGGCACTTCTATCCTCAGCTGCCTTTCCTGTTATGTTTCCATTTGGCAGATTTAAAAATAATTACTATATGGATGGAGGGGTTAAATATAATTTAGATATTCCATCAGGAGTTCAAAATTGTGAGGATAAAGGATTCAGTCATGAAGATATAATCGTTGATATTGTACTTTGTTCTAATGCCACTCTCCAAATTGATAATCCTGAAACACTTTCTCCTATAGGAAGTTATAATAGATATTCAGAAATAAGTACTTTCGATAAAAGTATGGGGATCATTGAAGACGTAAACTTCTATATGAAGAATGTAACACTAAGATATCTTGTGGCACCTACAAGGATATTACCAAGTTCGATTATACCGTTAAATTTTAATCCTGCCCAAATTGAAGTAATGATATTATATGGACAAGAAGATGCAAAAAGTATTATTGAACAAGGAGAAGGTGTACATGCAAGTAATGTGATTAAGCAGAGACTAAACGAAAAAAGTGCAAGGTTTTCGAGTAGAACATTTAAAGCAGTTAAAGCAGATAAAGAAGTTAAAGCAGACAAGAAAGGAAATTTGAAATTTTTAAAATAGTATTTATATAATAGATTTTATTTTTCAACATCAACATGTATAGGTTAAATGTATATAAAATAATTTACTCTAGTATCTTAAAATAGATATATTCAATTAAATTTAAAATATAATTACACATATTATAATATATTATAATGAATAGATATAAGAATATAATCTCATTATACTAAATTTAACCAACAATAATTTTTATTTAATTATCTTTACTAAATAGAATTTAAGATAATAAATAAGATAATATTTTAAAATTAAATAATATATGGAAGATAAAGAAAATTTAAAATGTATAAATTAATATATATAAACATTATCAATTAGTTCACAATCACAAAAGAGACTATAGAGATAAAGATAATTTAGACGAGTCTTCAAGTTCTATAAATTGTGAAGAATTTTCTAAGAAGAAAGACGATCATCCAATTAGCAAACTTGACAAACAAGAAAAAATAGAAAAACTAGAAATTATCGAGGAAGAAACAAATAAATATGTAGAAGACATTAAAAAAGGAACATATAATATACTTGTAATAAACATAAATAAATTATTTTAGGTAGCAGTTCGTCAAAGACCATTAAATCATAGAGAGTTAGAATTTAGCGAAAAAGAAATAGTCAAAATCGTAGATAGGAAACTAGTATTTTTACTTGACCCTTATGAATATAACGCACCAGGAGAAATATTTAAAAATAGATCACGGGAGCAACAATACGCGTTTGATTATGCCTTTAGTAAAGAATGTAGCCAGGTTAGTTAATTATTAATTTAGTTAGCATACTGTATTTAGTCATACTACTAAGTTTCTACTCGAGGGAATAGTAAATGGATTCAATGGGACGGTTTTTGCTTATGGTGCGACAGGAGCTGGCAAAACTTATACGTAAGTAAATTTATAAACTATAGAAAATCAAATAAAACTAAATAAAAATCATATAAAACTATATAAATCTATATAAATAACATATAAATTTCAAGTATGCTAGGCACCGAAGAGAATCCAGGAATAATGGTATTGACCCTAGAAGAGTTATTTAATCAAATATTAATTAATTCCAGTGAAAGAGAATATAAAGTTAAACTATCTTATCTTGAAATATACAATGAATATATAAGAGATCTTATGGTGTCAGATAGTGAATACTTAGATTTAAGAGAAGATCCTACAAAAGGTGTTTCTGTAAATAACCTACAAGAATTAACCGTTACTTCATGCAAGGATATTATGCATCTTCTTAAAAAAGGAAATAAAAATAGGACAACAGAGTCAACAAATGCTAATGATGCCTCGTCTAGATCCCATGCTATTTTACAAATTACTGTTGAACATAAAGAAAAAAATAGTGGTATTGAAGCTGAAATAAGAAGTGGAAAGTTATCATTAATTGATTTAGCAGGTTCTGAAAGAGCATCAGCAACACAAAATAGAGGGATAAGACTTATAGAAGGAGCTAACATTAATAGATCTTTACTTACATTAGGAAATTGCATAAATGGTTTATGTGAAGCAATAGAAAAGGGAACTAAACCTCATATACCTTATCGAGATTCTAAATTGACTAGATTGTTAAAAGTAAGCATTATTTGTAACTACCATATAAATATTAAATAAAACATATATAAATTTTAGGATTCTTTAGGAGGAAATGCCAGAACTGTTATGATAGCTAACGTCTCCCCAGGTGCGACTTCTTTCGAAGATACATATAATACATTAAAATACGCAAATAGAGCGAAAAATATAAAGACAACTCCTAATAGGAATGTTACCAATGTTCAATATCATATGTCTAACTACACAAATATAATTAATAATTTAAAGAATGAGGTATCAGAACTCAAATCACAATTAACAAAAAAGGAAGTGAGTCAATTAAAATCTGATAATATACATACATTACAATCGGAAAATCAATCAAACTTCGAAAAGTGTATTCTTGAACTTGTAACAATATGTGAAAAGGAATACTCAATTAAAAAAAATATATTAATTAAAGAACAAGATTTAAATTATTTATATGCCAGTCAGAGCCAAATTAATGTATGTAAATCTAATGAAATTGACTTAGAAAATAACGAATTAAAACTTGCTAACGAAGAAAAGATAGAAAACCTTAAATCATTTATTGAAATGAGTAGAGATAAGCTATTTAAATACGAAAAAAGAAGAGAAAAAATGGCAACACATTGGTACAAAAAGGGAATGAAAGATTTTTATCTAGACTACCTTAACAACATACAACGAAATCATCAATCTAAATTAATCATACTAGAAAGTCAAGTAAAAGAAAAGGTCAACAATATAAAAGTTAATAACAAAGACTCGCTAATAAAGGAACTTGAACTTCAACTCAAATTAAGAGATAATGTAATTAAAAAACATAATATAAATGCAGAAGAAGATGAACCATTAATTATGCCAATCGAAAAGATTCAATCTGATTTTGCTGCTCTTCCTTATTTAGCTCCTAAAATTGATGAAAGTTTTAACTTAAATATAATAGGTAGTTCAATAAGCCATCTAAATCTACCTCCGATTGGTAACTCAAATATTATGACTACTGATGGAAATCAAAAACCAAATATAATAGTAAGTAAGAATAGTGATAATAGTAATGAAATTGGTAGTGGTAATCTTGGTAATATAGGTAATGTCAGTAATATAGTCAATCCCAAAAAGAAAATTAGTCATAAGTTAATAATGGAAAGCTGTCATTCAAATACTAATCTTCCTACATATAATGACAATAGTTCCTTATGTTTTGGTGAGAGAAAAGAACGAGAAGGAAACAACCAAAACAACCAACTTAATTTAATGTGTATCCAAAAGTGTAAAGATAACATAAAGAATTTACTTGATAATAAAAGTCCACAAGCAAATATAAGAAGAAATCATAGCCCAAATAGCAGAAAGAACTCGAATGTTCCTCCTAGTATTGCTAATAAGAAAAATGGTAAAGGTTCTGTAAATAGAATTATACTTGAGAAGCAAGAAAAGCCCAAGGAAAGAGATTATAGTAATATAAAAATAATGCCTAAAAAGAAAGATAATGATAATTTGTCTGATATATCAATAACGAGTAACGGAAATGAGCATAATAAATCGTTTGATAAGGACAACAGAGATTTGTCAGAAGATTCAAAAAGGAAGAAGATAGTTCATAATATTCACAATATAAGACTCAATCATTTTAAAGAGAAAAAAGCAAACTTAAATCAAAATCACAGCAATATAAGTTTAGGAGACCATTCCGAACCTAACTATAAAAATCAAATACCCACTAATAATAACAATAATATCAATAATAACGCTAACAATAATTACAATAACAATTACAACAATAATTATAACAGTAATAATAAAAACATTAATGAAAGATTAGAAAGTAACAAAATAGAAAAGGATAATTTCTTCAACAATAAATCTGATGTACCATTATTAAAGAAGAAAGATCTAAATGTATATTTATATGATAAGCAAAAATTCAGAAATAATTCAAAAAAGCCTTTTAAATAAATATAAGAAGAGTATGAATATGAGTATGAGTATGTGATACTAAATTTTCAATTATAAATAATAATTTTCATTAATTTTAAAATTTTATAATAGATATAAGTTATAAATATAATAATTATCTTTGTTTAAATTACTTTATACTTTTAATACTTTTAATACTTTAATACTTTTTATTTGTAATTTTTATAAATTCTTTTTATTAATTTGAATATAATAAATAAAAATGCAATTAAAAGAAATAATAGATAGTGATAATAATAGTTCTACATCTACTAAAATTTCTGCTAAATTAGATAATTCAACAACTGAAATATTAGTAACAGATCCTCACAGACAATTTTCAATACCTATGGAAGATAAATGTACAAAATTTGAAAATCCTATTCGAGAAGATGAAATTATATATGAAGACTATCAAGAAAAATGCATTGAAAAAGTTCAGAATTTATATGTATTTAAATATGACAAAAATGGAAATCCATCAGTAATACTAGGACCCCATTGTAAGTATAATCAAGTAATATAGTAATATAGTAATAACTCATTAACGAACAAAATTTAATTTTAATTAATAGGGATGTTCTTTGCAAGTGTTATAATAATCATTTTATCTCTTAATTATATATTCTACTCATTTGTATTTATGAAGCTTACAATACCTTTCAAGATAGTAATGTCATTCTTAACTTTATTTCACCTTATTATGTTTCTTATGACATCACTAAGTAACCCAGGTCTTCCATCGAATGATTTACAAGATATAAAAGATACTAAACTTCTCAGATATTGTGTCAAATGTTCATTATGGACTAGAAAATATAATGAAAATAAAACTTTAAATAGTGTTTATCATTGTCCATTTTGTGATATTTGTATTGAAGGTTTATTATTATAAATAATATATTTATTAGGATATGATCATCATTGCCCTTGGACTTCTAAATGTATTGGCAGAAATAATTTAATAGTGTTTTGGACGTTTATAATATCAACATTTGTATTATTGATAGGTTTTATGCTAAGCTCTTTGATAGGTATTCATCAATCAGGATAATATGGATTTGGTTTATATTGTTAATATAGTTGATATCATAGTTGATTAGTTGATATAGTGATTTGGTTGATATAGTTGATAATTAATAATAATTTGTATAGATAACAATTCATTATTATTATATGTCTTCATATTCTTATTTACTGTAATTAATATTAACTTAAATTAATTATTACTCAACTGTTAACTGTTAATAGTTATAAGTTATAAGTTATAAATTAATATTACTAATTACTAATTACCAATATTTGTCAAAAGCTAATCTATTAATAAATTAAATAAAATATAATATTTGTTTTTGTTTATCAATTATATTATTAAACTTAAAGCTAAAATATAAGTTAATTTAATTATTTATTATCTTAAAAAATAAATATGAAACCAAATTCTCCAATAGTAAATTCTTTACTAAATAATTAGGACGAATTATTTGAAAAAACTTTAAAGTATATAAGATCAGCTACATTCAGAAACCCAATAAAAAACTTTGTTGATAAAAATTGTTCTACATTCAGTGATAAAGAAAGTAAAGTTGAACATAATGACATTCATAAGGTATCTAGTTATTTATATACAAAACAAGAAATTTAAAGATTTGATTGAAAGTTTACTAGAAGATTTGTTAAAAACAGTTGAAATAAATGAAACACAATTTATGAAAATAGCTTCAATTGGTCTAAATTCAGAAAAATATAAAAAATATTTTGAACAAATTATTGCTTGTGATAACTTTGTGTATTTTAATTGTATGATGATAAAACGAAATATGATTCTCTCAAATGACACAATGAAAATAATGGAAAAACACAGTGATAAAAAACAACAAGAAGAATTAAAAGACGATATAAAACACAACGAAAAAATAAAAGAGGCAAGTAACAATAAAATGGACGTAATAGTCCAAGAAAAAAAGGGAGAAATTGAAAAAGCATCAAGTTTACAATCAAAACCATCAAATATTTCAACCAATTCAAATTCTTCTGGTGATTCTCCTCAAAAAAAGTCAGGGGAAATAGTACAACAACCTAACAAAACAAAAAAACAATTAGAAGACGAAGCAAAAGCAAGAGAGTTAGAATTAAAAGAAAAAAAACGTAAATTAGAAGAAGAAACAAAATTAAAAGACGAAGAACTGAAAAAACAAGAAGAAATTTCTAAAGCAAAGGAAGTAGAAAGAAAGAAAATGGAATTAGAAATTGAACAAAAAATCAAAAAAGACATGGAAGAACAAATTAATATGAAGCAAGAAATGGAACTGAAAATAAGAGAAGAAAAAGATTTAAAAGTAAAGGCCGAGTTAGAAAATAAGTTTACTGACCTAAAAAGTCAAAAAGATAATCAGCTTCAGGCATATAGAGAAATGATGATAAAGTTAAAAGAAGAAAAACGAAGCTTAAAAAAATAATATTATAGTGTTAGATAATTATAATTACTTTTAGTATTTAATTAAATTCTTATTTAATTACTTATGAATAGTTATTATTTATGATTAGTATTGTATTAAAAAAATATTATATAAGTTTAAGTACTTAAGTATTCAAAATTATATTAAATATCATTAAGAAGTATTAAATATATCTATATAATTAAATTAAATTTTATCGAATATTAGAATTGATAGGATTGATAATTATGTTATATCCCATATTATTGTTGTCACTTCTTGTTCCATATTCGTCAGCTAAGCAATAAAAGTGTAAGAAGAATTCATATTGCCCTGGTGCAACAACCTAAAAAATTACATATTGTTATTATAAGTTAATAATTATAAGTTAGTAAAATCGCTATTAGCTTACCTTTTCTATCTTTGTAATTTTTGTACTTAAAAGCAATGTTTTCAAGTTAGTAAAATCTAACGTTACTTTACAAGCTACTTGGGATTTGTTATATGCTCCTACTGATATAACACTGTTATTCCTATATTGTTGTTAATTTATAATTATTTACTTAGAATGATATTCTATTGTAACAATTTCATTATTTCCTGTTTTATGAATTCTTTCTTCACCGAATGTTCTTAAAAGAATTTTGTTTGCTTTGAAGTTAAGGTCGGTATTTAAGGCGTCTCTTACACTAACTGCAATTTGGTTATCGGAATGGAAAGTAAGCATGAAGCATCTTGATCGTAAAGGATAAAGCTCGTAGTCGTAGCCTAGGTTTTCTAACCATCCCCATATCTTTTTCTAATAAATTTAGTTTAGTTAAGGAATATTAGTTAGGAATTACTTCACCACCAGTTGTAATAATGTGATCTTCAAAGAATTTAATGAATCCTTTTTCGGTTAAACCATCATTTGAACTAGTGTATTTGTCTAAAATACGATATTTAAAGTCTTCATTTGTTAAATTTCCTCCTGTTATACACTCCCAAAATCCTTTAAACTCATTATATTTCAATTCTCTATTTAGTAACATATCAAATTTCTTAAATATATCCTAATAATATTAATAATTATATTTAATAATTGAATTTAATAAATATCTTTATAATCTTATATTACTCTTATTGTTGAGATAAAAATCGGATTTAACGCTTTAGCACTATTATTATACAGATCAACTTTTGTTACTTGATTTTTCTCAAATGGACGACCAAAGAAGCAACCAGTTGTTCTTGGTAGTATTATGTAATTTCCAGCAGGGAGGTTTAATTCTAATTGAAGGTTTGGAGTAATAGTAAAATCAAGGGTTTCAATATGGGTTATTTCATTAACATTATTATCTTGCTTTAAAACTGTAAGAGAAATATCCATCATTTGTTTTCTTGAGTTAATATCTCTTATTTTATCTTCATCTTGGTGTAAGCTTATTATTACTGAAGTTGGCTTATCTAACACAACATTATAATACCATTTTGAAAGTACACACTCGGCTTTACTTTCAGATTCAGTAACTGATACAAATTTGCCTCTAATTCTAACTTCTTCCCAATTTTTAGTATAACAAACTGTAATAGTTGGGAATTCTCTTAGGAAGTCCTCGAAGTCTGTGAGTTTAATTTAGGTAAATTTAGTTAAGTTTAATTAGTGAAATTTGAATATGAGATATAATTATACTTACTTAGTATAAGAAGACCATCATACAATTCACCTCCTAATATCGGATTATTTTGTAGCAATATCTTTTCATACTCTTTACACTTTTCTTCTTTTTTCTGATCATACCATATCTTTCTCAAAACAATAAAATTCTCTTTATATTTATTCTTAACATCTAATATTGTATATCCATAATTAGGTAAAGTTAACATATCATCATCTACTTCACTTTGATCTGGATCAATGTTCATTTCATTATCAGATACCTTGGAAATGGCGACAACTATAAATTTCTTATCGACAACAAATTGTTTTAACTTTTTTAAGCAATTTTCAGCTCCTTCATTTCTAAATAAATCTTCTATATTAATATGAAAAGTTGGACAGCCAGTCAGTAATAAAAAGAAATCTGATATATTAACATTCGTAAGTGCGTAATAAGATTCATAAACTTTTGCAATAGCCTATGATTAATGAATTTAATTTACATTACCTTTTCTAGTATTAACACCCATAATTCATTTCCTGGTGATCTTGATACTAAGGGATTAGACCTAGGTACACATGGGAAAAAATCATCAATGGTAAGAGTAATCCATTCACCTTTAATGCATAACTTAACCTGGTAAACTCCATATCTAGAATAGGAATCATTTTTAAATAGTCTTTTGACTAAATTATAACGTTCGGCTATTGCACTTAAAGTAGA
>Ga0100378_1006436_pt1 | contig 10595 bp, 17 predicted proteins | sample CryGeymeta201502_FD_81535 | JGI IMG/M metagenome (GOLD analysis project Ga0100378, IMG submission 81535) | Groundwater microbial communities from Crystal Geyser aquifers in Utah, USA - Crystal Geyser metaG 2015-02 | ecosystem: Environmental > Aquatic > Deep subsurface > Groundwater | place: USA...
GATTGGGGATTGGGGATTGGGCCCAATCCCCAATCCCCAATCCCCAATCCCCATTAATAAAAAAAACATTAATTAACATTAATTAAAATTAATTTAACAATTAACTAAACTTTTAATTAACATTTAATTAATAAAAACTATTATAACAACTAAAATAAAACTAATTAAAACTATTATAAAACAGAAAAATTATAAAATATATACTGAATATTAAAATATATAACCAGACAAAATGTAATCTTAATCATCCTGATTCTTTTTGTTAAAACTAATCTTCACGCTTGTAACTCCTTTTATTAACAAATCTATTCTATTTATATAATCAGTAGTATCAATCTTCACAATTGCTTTTAGTACTTTATTCTTTAAAAATTTCATATCTTTCTTAAACCTACAAATAAAATTAAATTATTTACTGTTTTAATTGATTATCTATTTCTATCTTAGTATTTCCAATTTGTTTAGAAATATTTTCAATTAGACTGTTTAAAATAAGCTCAGTTGTCTCTTTAAGATCGTTTAACTCAAAGCAATTTGCCATCTTTTCATATACACTTACGATAGGTTTAAGCTTCTTAACATAAATATTGACTCCATCTTCTATTATTGGGTATTTTGCGAAATCTATTTTGGCTAGTAAGGTTAATGATTCTTTGATTGAGCTAAAATAAGTAAGTTAAGATATTAAGATTATATATGTTAAGATAAATTAGTTTATGAGTGTTAATGTTAAAGTTATTAAAAGTAGGTTTAATATATTAAGTTAACTTACAATTCGTAGGCGATTTTAAATAGGAATTGCTTTCCGTTGAAGATTAATTTATCAATGTCGCTTATAGCTTCTTGCATGTATTTACTTACGTTTATAATAATGTTGTCTTGAGTTAATATGTTTGAGAATATTTTTATCTTGCATTGGATAAATTTCTTTAAAAAGCTATACGAAGAAACCATATGAGCTTTAATTTTAATAATTATTAGTTTAATTAATTATATAACAACTTACTAACTTCTTCATTTGTCACGCTTTTAATACTTTTATTCGAAACAGCTTTTTGATTTATGATCATTTCATTACTCATCGAACAGGTATTTCTAATAACTTTACTTAACTACAATCATTAAATATAATTAATAAATAATAAGTACTTTATTAAGTATTTGCTCATGTAAATTATTATCAAATAAACAAAGCATCTTAAATGTTTTAAATATCAGAGTTATAACTTCAAACATCGAAATAATTAATTTAAAACGTGACTCATCAATACTAATTAAGTAATCATTGATCGACTTGTTATCTTCTAAAGAGTCAATTTTGTTTAATTTTGTTAGTTCTTTGCCGTCTTTACCTACGTCTTTTCCTAAGTCTTTTCTTTCCTTAATATCTTTATCATCGATTTTCAATAAAACACTGTCTTTATTATATACATTTGCAGTACTTTGAGTCTTCTTCATATTTATCATTGACATAACTTCTTTATCTAACGACATAGAACTGTTTGATTTAGAACTACTATTATCTTCATATACTTCTATAATTTTAAATTCGTCAAGGATTTGATTGACTTTTCCACTTTTGAGGGTTTTAAAATCAGTATTTAGAATGAACTTCACTATTTTCTTGAACTTTTCAGGTATAATAACTGATTCCCACGTTTCGAATTCTAAACTTTGATTAATTCTTTTATTTTGAGTTTCGAAGAGTTGACTTAGGTATGCTAATTTTGTTATTAATATGATAAATATTATTAATTACTTTCTTGATTTTTCTTGAATATTCCTTCAAATAATACTTCATTCGGGAAAAAGTTTTTAATAATATTAATAGTTGTGTAATTGTACTCACTATTATCAATACATTTTAAAATCTTTTGATTTTGTGATTTAACAATTTCGAATAGCTCATTCAATAGTATTTTATTTATCTCGAGAACTTCATCTGAAAAAGTTTGTGCTAAAATATCTGCTTTTTTCTTATCTAAGTTAATACTTGAACTATAAATAAAGTTTTTATAAGCAGTAAGTATTTCACTTCCGAGTTCCTTAAGGTCTTTATAAATATCATGAAAGCATTTAGTAAGCACAAGTGAATATAATTGCTGGTTGTTTAACTCCATAGTTTTTAAAAAGTTTATACTAAAATAGATTAAGATTAAGTATAATAATAGTAAGATTATATAATATTACTTACTTTTCTGTTTTTTTAGGATCAACCTCTAAGGCCTTTCGGAATAGATTATTTATCTTTTCTTGAGTTTCTGACATTACTTGGATGAAGTTTTTAAGGAAGATATTTCTTAGTTTACTATAGAAGTCATTATCAGTCTTAAAAACAACTAATGCTGTTTCAATTATTTGTTTGTGTAACTGTATTATTGTCGAACTATCAGATTTTTTTATTGCTCTAAGTATCGATAAAGTAATTGTTGTTTGAATATCAGTTAAATTTATGAAGTATTGCTCAGTCTATTGTTAATAATAATTAATATTTATTAATATTTATTGTTATTAGGGTAATTTATAATTGCATAATTAGTTACATATGTGTTAAGTTCCTCTATTTGATTACTTAAACCTTCACCTCTACCATCATCGGCACCGACATCGGTACCTAGGTCTGCACCCTCACCAGTTCCTACATCAGCACTTTTGATTAATTCTAGCTCATTATAAGTTATTATTTTGCGCATTGACTCTAACATCATTATACTTACTTGTTTATTAGTGTTTTCTGTGATCTTCTTTGCAAATTCTCTAAATTCGTCTTCCAAATTTCTATTAAATGATAAGTATTTTATGGAATATTATTTATTAAAACATATATAATTTAAAATTTAAATTACTTAATCATTTTCAGTTTATTTTTCTGCGATGAAAGATTGAGTAATATTTTATTTGACTTTGATTGTAAATCTAAAACTGTTTGGTATTTCGAAGGTACATTCAACAATGTTTTAATTAATTTTGAACTTTTTTGAACAAAATCTAGTTCCTTAATAAGACTTATAGTATTTTTGATATTTCTCTTCTTTATTCCAGCTTTTATTGTAATCGCAGCATTATTAAGATAATTTTTCTTCATAAAGTTTCTTACATTTCTAATAATTAGTTAAGTGTAAGTAAATAACAGGTAAATAATCATTTAGAGTATTGTATGATACAAGTATTATATTATATTGCATACTTTAAATGATTTACTCTTTCTATATAAGTATTAAATGTTTGCTCTAAAGAAAGATTATTATTAATGTAGTTAAACAACATTTGGGACTTTTCTAATACTTTCGATAAGTGACTTTCTACAACACCGCATTTTTCTGTTAGCTAAAATAGTAAATATTTTATAATTAGTATTAATTACATCTTCAGAAAAGTCAAGCAAATCATCAAAACTTTTATTAAGCATATAGCTTTTAATTTTATAATTAGGCGAAAAGTACTCTTCTGGTATTACTTGAAATAAACTTTTATTAAAATCGATTGATTTATAACTATTATCGTATGGATTTATATTGCTGATAATGCTCATATTAGGACTTTGAGAAAAGTGATTATGTTTGTATGATTTATATTTCTAATTAGATAAAAAGTAAATATAATTAATGTAAGTAATTTAAGTAATTGTAAGTAAAATAAGTTAATAATTGACGTTAAGATAGTATAAATTTAGAATAATAGTATATTATATTATTAGTATTACTCTTCCAAGTTTTTGCAAGTAATTATCGTAATTCTCACTTACTAATTCTTTAATTGTTTTTTGAGGTAATTTATTTCCTGTAATTTGTTGTGGCTCAGCTTCAGTTCTTAATTTAAGTCTATTCGATTTAGAAGACCCATCTTTAGTTGAACCTTGAGACTTGGGGGAGCCCAACGACCCTCCGAACTTTTCTAAATCACTTTCAGCTTCGTATTGCCCATAATAATTTGTATATGAATAAATATAGTCCATACTAAACTTGCTTGTGATATCATCATATAAGGAGTACTATACAATAAATTTTAGTTATTTAAAAAGTTTAAAAATACCTGAGGATTAGGATCGTTTAGTAAGTTAATATAATTCTGGCAGTTGGAGTTTTTTAGTTTTTCGACACTTATATGAGATTCATCAAAGTCCAGTTTCATATTAAAGTTACTGCTGATTGGTGTTTCCCTAGAATTGCATGATTTTGCATCGTTAAAACTTTTATTGTCCATATTTCTGAGTAGTTTATTATTTATAATTAATATATATTAAATTGATTGATTAATAAGTAAAAATGACATTAAATTAAATTTAATTATATATGTATATATTTTTATTTTTATATTTTATTATTAACCGAAGCCTGAAAATTTAAGATTAAATAAGTTTTCTTTCTAATTATGGAAGAATTACTTTTTTAAATCGTGTAAGTTTTTAAGAATATTAATACAATACAATTTAACTTAATAATTTCTCTTTATATCAAGTTTTCACAATGTAGATTTAGATATGAAATACAATATGATTTTTTTATAATATATTCACATATTAACTTTTAAATAAATAACTAATTTTAAAACAAACAAATTGTTAAATTATAAAATTATAATATATATAATCTAATAATCTATTCACAAATCATATCATAAAACTCTGTAAACGAAATCTTTTTATCATTATTCTTATCATACTTCTGTATTAAACCCAACAACTTATCATCTTTTAACTTAGGATGCTTAATAAATTTCTTAATATCTTCTAAATCTAAATAACCATTCTTTTCAGTATCAATTGCGTTAAATACTTCAACTAGCTTTTCTTTTTCAAAATCACCGCTTATCCTTGATGTTAACACTAAAAACTCCTTATAGTCAATACTTGGTATTTTTTCTTCCTCATGCTCAAAATAAACTTTTCTTACTAATTTATCAATTCGATCCAAGACTTCCTTTTCTGTTCCAGGGAAATACTTCCCGTAATGATTAAATAACTCATCAACTTCTATCTTCCCTGAATGATCTGCATCTAACTCTTGGAATAGCTTTAACAATTGGAAATTTTGAGTATCATAAAAGTTCTTATGAGCCATAAAGTTAACAACTGAACGTTTAAATAAATTTCCGTTAGCGTAAGTAACTAAGCTTTTTAAAAATTCTGATTCTACTTTATCATGTAGTTCTGTATCTAATGATGTCATCCATTCATGATCGTGGGCTTGCTCTCCTGTCATTCTTTTTTCGATATTTCGTTCTATTAATTTCTCAATAAAGTCCATTGAGTTCTTATTAAGTAGCCCTTTTTGAACGATATTTCTTTTAATTGGCATAAATTGGGATTTTACCAAAGCTTCATGTTCGTCTCCTTCAAAAAAATTAGTTCCTGTTAACAAATTATAAGTAAGAACGCCTAAACTCCATAAGTCACATTTACTATTGTCTTCGTTTTTAATTAATAGTTCTGGAGCCATATAGTAAGCTGAACCTAGTCTTTTTGCTTGAGTTTTGGTGTTTTGTAATAAGGAAATGAGACAAACACTCTTAAGTTTAATAATTATCTCAGGGCTTTTCGTATGGATCATAATATTCTCAGGGCGGATATCACCATGATAGATCTTTTGTGCGTTTAAGTATAAGATAACACTAAGAAGTTGGGAAATAATAGTTTTAATAAGTTGTTCGCCTAATTTAATATCTTTTGAAGCAAGGAGATTAATGATGTCTCCGTTCTCACAATACTCTTCTATAATGTATATAAAATAATGCTCTTCGATTATATCAATAACATTGCATAAGTGTGCATGAGAGAGTTTCATATATTGTTCAAGGACGTCATCTGAAATAAAAGCAGTATAAAGTTTTTTGTTGACAATCTTGACAGTGTAACTAGAATCTAAAATTTATTAGAATAAAAGTATTAATAATATCTAAGGAAAGTATGATTATATGCATATGCTATTATATTTATATGATAATACCTGTTTTGATATCAGTACATAAGAAATATGAGCTACTTTGTTCTAATTTTTTTCCTATTTTGTAAAAATCAGAAAATCTTCTTTGTTTACTATCCAATAAATTTCCCATACTTATTGAGTTTGATTCTTCATTAGTAAACTTTTTAAAATGATTTGAACTGGTATTGACCTAATTGGTTAATATGGTTTAGAAATTCATAATATAATTTAAGTAAGTAATTAAATAAGTAATTATGTTTATTCTTTTACCTTTCCTTTTGTCATTGATTTTGATATTAATTCTGGGTCATCTCCGATTAAATAAAGTAGATGTTTAGATAAAAATCCTATTGGATTTGACGGCTTCTTCTCGCATACTTCGAATAAAGCGTCAGAAAGATATTTGTACATTTGGTTTTCTTCCGTTTCATTTATTGAATTCATAATAATTATAATATTAAATTAAATAATATTATATTATAAAATTAAACAATTATTTATAACTAACAATAACAATAAACAATAACATTAATTATACTATTACTACACCCAATTAAAATTTAAAAATCTAAATATATTAAAAAAAATACTATCATCCTATCCTTACTTCAATTCTTTATTTTCTTATTTATTTACTTCTTAATTTCTCTTTTTCTTTCAATAGTTTCTTTGCTTTCCCAGGATTATAAAATCTTAACTTATATCCTTTCTCTAACATCGCAGTTGACTTTTTATTTATAAAATTAAACACCTTCAGTATTTTTTTCTTATAAACTCCACATGTAGAGGCTAAATTTCTAAAATGTTCTATAACTTCTTCACTATTAACTACATTTCTTTCTTTTAATTCTAAATCCTTGTTGAAATTCTTGACTTCGTTAAAGATCTTACCTAAATTGTATATATTTAATATCTTTGATTTTTGTTTATTTGTCATTGTTTTAAAAGTAGATATTTCTTCAATCATATACACGTATCGCTTAGAATCAGAGCTTATTTGGGAAATATCACTTTTGAACTCTTCAATACTTTTTTCTGCGTTCTTTGCTAATTTTTCTAAGTTATGTAAGAATAACTCTTGGGTTTTTACTAACATCTGACTTACTTCTTTAAAGAATTTCATTAAGTTTTCTTTTTCTTCTTTAATAATCTTTTCAAGTTCAGATTTGACAGAATTTATACGAGAACTTGCGGAGTTTAAGTTATTAATTAATGTTTTGTTTTTATCATTTTTAAAATCATTTAGTTTTATAAACTTTATCTCCGAATTGATAAAATCAATTATATTTAGCACTTTATGATTCTTATGTTTGATTTGACATAGACAACACACCAATTTCGAACAATCAATACAATGTAACAGCTTGTCAATTTTATCAATATCAGATAGATGCAGATCTTCGCATGTTGTATTATGCGCTATTGGTACTGTCGGATTGACATAAGGTTGTAAATACTCTACTAGATTTAAGATTGAAAAGTTAATAATCATATCATCGAACTTATCAATCTTAGTACATACTTTACATAGACAGCATTGTATTTCTTTTACGGAATCAAACATATTTTGAAGGCATAACTCACAGAATGTATGCCCGCATACAAGGACTAATGGGCGCTTTTTAATTGAAAATATTTCTCTGCAAATTAAACATGTTATCGGTTGTAAAATTGTTTCGTTGTGTTTTTGTTCGTATTTCGGCTCATTTTTCTGTTCGTTCTTTTGATATTTTTCGTTTTTAGTATTCATTATTTGATAGTTTGTTGAATTAAATTAATAATTAATAATATTTAAATAATATTTAATAATATTTAAATTTAGTATGCTCTTTATATTAAAATTTAAATTAAATACTAAAAGTTATTATAGTTTGAATTATTAGCTATTGATTATATTATAAGTTATAATTATTAGATAACTTTATTTAATTTTAATTTTTAATAATCAAAAATGAGCAACAATATGGCAGAACAATTAAAAATAAATGTGAAAGTAACAGATGATATGCTTAATAATCTTAACAAACAAATACTAGTTATGTATGAAGATTTTGAAGATATGAAGAGAGCCAGAGATGATGCTAGAAAACAACTCGAAGCTCGTTTTTTGGACATCCATAAAAAATTACAATACATGCAAGAAGCTTTAAATTCTGAAGGACGAAGAGTAAACGATTCAATTAAGGCTTTTTCATCAAAATTTGATTTTTTACTAAATGAACTTGAAGTTAATTTTTATAAAACCCTTACAGAGGAACAGGAATTTACTAAAGTAAGATTTGCTGAGTTCGTTATTAGAATGTAAATAATAGAAAATATTAATTTAACATTAATTTAATATGATTTTAATATAACTTATTATAATTTGTAGGAAAGAACTTGACGAAGTCATTAAAATAGAACGAGAAGATAGAATATTCCAGATGGAAGAACAAGTTAAACCTATTAAGTCCCATTTAGATAGACTTATGATTGATTTTGATAAAGAAAAAGGAGAAAGGCTTCAGGGTGAGAAAGATATTTATAGAAGTATTTCTGATGAGGTTTATAAAATAAATGAAAAGCTTGATAGAGAAATATCAGAAAGAAATACCAAGTTAGCAATTCAAAAAGAAGAGAATATATTAAATTTTAAGCAGAAGGATCAACATTTTGCAGAGTTTAAAATCAAAGTAATGTTCGATCTAAAAGTATTAAGAGATGAAATATTCCTCGAGATGGAAAATAGATTCAATCACCAAAATGAAATAGTTGATAACATAAGTAACTTCCTCAAGGCATTCCAAGATACTTTACACGTTGTTGGGAGCTAAAAAAATAAGATATTACTATATAAATAAAAATATACTAAATTGTTTGATATCATAATTTAATTTAATTCAAATTTAGTTATATAAGAACTTACTAAATCTAATTATAAATTTTAATATTTATTTTTATTTTTGACTTCATCTTTATTAAATTTATTTAAACGAATTTACTATTATATTTATTAAATAAATATACTAAAATGAAAACTATTGAAACAATGAACACAACGACAGACCACAACGAAACAAAAGAGTCAAAAGACATTATTAATAATGATACTAATACAAACCACAAAAATATTGAAAATAAAGAAATTGAAACTAAAACAAAAACAGAACTTGATTCCTTATCAAATACTATAAGTGAAATAAATGACACAGATAACTCCTCAGAAATATCAAGTAAACTCAGCTCAAAGTTTGAAATTAACTCTAGTTATCCGTCTTTAAAATCTCTTGAAATAGGCAAAATTGGCAAAAAATATTTTAATAAAAGTAAGTCATTTGACTTAGGATTTAAAAAAATGGCTGAGCTTAATGAAGTCAGCGAAGGTAATTTAAATACTATTACTTAAATATAATTATTATATTACTTATTATATTACTTATTAAATTACTTATTATATTACTTATTACTCATAACTATTGCTTATACTATTTCTTATTTCATTACTTTTATATAGACAAAGAAGAGGATATAGACCTTAAAGAACAGTTAAAACACAATAGTGCTTACCATTCTCTTCATGTTTCATTTGAAAAAGCTAATATTGATAACCTTTCTAATAATCTTTCGATAGATGGATCAAGGACTCCAAAATTAAAGAAACTAATGTTTCCTGTTCTTGTAAGTACTAGACATATACTTTATAACTTTATAACTTTATAAACTTTATAACTTTATAGCTTTTCTTATAAAAATTCTTATAATTTATAACTTATATAATGTAACATTCATTAGGAAGAAAACGAAGACGAAATCAAAAAGGAGTTTAAACTATATTCCCCACGTGTGAAAGTTTACTCAGATAAACTAGAAGATTTCACAATAAGCTCAAGTTCAGTTAGTAAGTTTAAACATAGTCAGTCACACTTTCGAGATTGTTTTCAAGATCAAACTGAAGTAATAGCAGAAGATAATAACGAAAATATTGTAGAAACAGAAAAGATTCATAAACGTTCAAATTTATCGAAACTATTAGAAAGTGCCATTGATAAAACAGAAGCAATTGATAACTTTAATGATTTGATAATTGATGACTTAGAAGAACAAATAACAGAAGCAATAGAAGAAGATCCAGAAGATGATGAGAATGCTATTTTTAATCAGATTAAGCGTAAGTAACATAATATAAGACTAAATTACAATAAAAATTTCAATATAATATTAATTATTATTTTTAGATGAGAAAAAGGAAATAAAATGTGACGAAATTGAAGATGATGAAGTTGATATTATAAAAAAACGAAATTTTAGTATTAATCATAAGTTGATTGATATATCTGAAGAGATAAAAGAAGAAAAGGAAGTTGATGATCAAAAAGATGAATTGTGATTTCTGCTTTATAAGAATTAGAATTGTTTTGTAATTTCTGTTTGAAATTGTATGAATAAAGTATGGGATTGAAGTAAATTCATAAGAGTTTATTTAGTATATTTTTATGTTTAGCTTTTATATATAAATAAATTAATAAACAAATGTAATAAATTAATGTAATGAATATGTAGAAATTATAGTGATTTTTCGATATTATTGGGAATTGGTGATTGGTGATTGGGGATTGGTGATTGGGCCCAATTCCCAATCCCCAATCCCCCATCCCCTCATTTTAATAAAAATAACTTCAATTCTTTATATAA
>Ga0100378_1006438_pt1 | contig 10593 bp, 19 predicted proteins | sample CryGeymeta201502_FD_81535 | JGI IMG/M metagenome (GOLD analysis project Ga0100378, IMG submission 81535) | Groundwater microbial communities from Crystal Geyser aquifers in Utah, USA - Crystal Geyser metaG 2015-02 | ecosystem: Environmental > Aquatic > Deep subsurface > Groundwater | place: USA...
AAAATAATATAATAATAGTTGATGGATTTTTATTATTCCTTAGAAAAGACATTGCAGACTTATGTGATTTTAAAATATATATAGAAATCGATAAAGAAATCGCAAGAGAACGTAGAAAATCAACAAAATTTTACCATAGTGATTATTACTTTGATGAATATATTTGGAAATGTTTTCATAGTAGTCTGTAAATATATTAATAATAATAATTTAAAGAATACATTTTAATCCAAAAGAAAAAAATAATATAGTTTTACAATCAGATGATACAACTTTTATAAAAGCAAGTTCTGAGATAGATAAATTCATGTATAATTTTAGTTATAATATTCAATATAGTGAAAGTGTAAATCGAATAAATCTCTTAATTTGTTGCAGTGGGTCCGTTGCTACTATTAAGATTTTAGAAATTATTGATTGCTTTAATAAATCTCAATGTTATAATATAAGTAAATAGTAATTTAACTTATAACCATATATCTATTTATAGAAATAATCTTAACAAAAAGTGCAAAATTTTTTTCTGATGGAATTATAACAACAAGTTATAAAGAAATAGAAGAAACAAAAAATGTTAAATTTTATGTAGATGAGGATGAATGGGATGCATGGAAAGATTCGAAAAAAGTTTTACATATTGAAGTAATAAAATAAACTTATTTTATTATTATCAGCTAAGGTCTTGGGCTGATGCAGCTTTAATTGCTCCGTTGTCTGCGAATACTTTAGCGAAAATTACACATGGAATCAGTGATAATCTATTAGTACATATATTTAAATTTAATTAAAAATTTATATTTATAAAGACTTGTGTTATGAGGGCTTGGAATTTTAAATGTCCTTGTTTCTTTGCTCTGGCTATGAATACTTTGATGTATGAACATTTTCTTACTAAAGAACAAACTGATTTATTAATTAATAAATTTGGATTTATAGAAATCCCAACTCAGAAAAAACTATTAGTTTGCGGGGATTATGGAGATGGTGCTCTAGCTAGTCCTAGTACTATTTTCGAAATTGTAAATAACAAATTAAATAAGGAAAAATAAAATTCTAAAGTAATTAACTAAACTAATTAAACTAATTAACTTAACTAATTAACTTAAGTAATTAAACATTTTAATCAATTAATTTATAAGAGAAAAGTAATATTTATATTTATTTATATATCCATTTAACAAAAACAATTAAATAAATTAGATTTATTTAATTAATCCCAGATGTTGATTCATTTCTTCTTTCTTTAAACTTCTGAATTAATTCTGCTAGAGGAGCAAGTTCTTTACTATCAACTAAAGAAAACTTTTCAATAAAGAATATAAAATGTTTAAAGCAAGTATTTAAATGATATTGGCATCCTAACATTACAATATGTTGAAAGTGCGTATAATAAATATGAGCATATACTCTAAAAAGCCTTTTAAATATAACTTTAATGACTTGAACAAAGTTTTTTGGAAATGATACACCTATTAGTCATAAAACATTATAATACCTATCTGTGAAGGAAAAATAGATTCATTATTAAGTTGGTTTTCAACCCAAGTCATTAGATATTCAATATATTCAGCTGCTGATACTTTTAACGGGGTTTTAACGTTTGTTCCGTCAGCCCATAAATATTCATACTTAGGTCCTGCTGACATAACAGGGCATGACTCTGTAGTACAAAATTCAATAAGCATTCCATATAGAAGGTTAACTATAATTATTTAATTATATCTATACTATCATTATAAAATTCAATTGTGTTAACTGCTAGCCATTCATTTAAGTCTTCTCCTTCTGGAAGTTCAACTGCCATTTCTAGGTTTCCACTTCCTAATGTCATTTTTGCGATTTGTTTTAATCCATAACCTTTTATATTAATATTAGAATATATTATAATTAGTTACCACGAGTTCCTTTTTCGATTTTCTTTTTTGGTTTGAATCTATTTTCAACGTTTGGGTCCATATTGTTCATAAATAATTATTAAAATTTAAATTAAAACTATTAAAAATTATATTAATATAGTTTGATTATTTAAACTGATAAATTTGTGTATGTATGTAAATATAATATGAGGAAATTTAAATAGTTTTTATTGATATTTAATAATCATTCATATTATAGATATACTAAATCATGAATATAAGTTATAATTATTAAACTATTAAACAACAGGATCATTTCCAACAGTAGATTCTAAATCATTCATTCTCCTCTGTAATGCTATAATAAATTATTACTTATATATTTACATAACAAAGTCTTTTGTAGTTCAGTCTTTTCATTTTTTAATTTATTTAATTCCATCATAAGTTTACCATTATCTCCTTTTGAATTATTAAAATGTTTATTTAATTCATCTTCAATTTTGCCTACATCATCCATTAAATTATGTTTTATTTCATCAATTTTAAGTTTAAGCATTTCTTGTAATGAGTCTCTTTCAGTTTTAACAGAATTAACATCTTTTTTATGGGAATTCATTTCATCTTGACATAAAGTCATACTTTCTTCGATTGTGTGAATCTTTCCTTTTAGAGAAGCAGAGTTTGATGAATTTTGATCGTTTTCACGAGAAGACATGGAACCTAAAACAAATTAATATGTCAGTAAGTTAGTAATAAAAATATGATGATAATTTATAATTATTTTATGTTTAGATTTATTATAATGAATAATACATACCCCCAAAATTACTATTATCTGTTTTGTTTGTTTTTCTCATTGTTCCTTGAGCTGATAATAGAATTAATATAATGTTTACAAGGATTTACTTGGAGTTTACTATTCATATTCATTATTATTTTAAAAATTATTTTAATAAATTAACTTAAGTTATAAAACTTAATTTAATTTTATAGTAATTTAAAGGACTCAAAAGGACAAAATAAAGATAATTTATATGCGAAAACTGCAAGATTCTATTCGAGAATTAAGATATACTAGTTCCAGATGAATGATGACTGTGAAGATAATTAAGTTTTTAAAGATATTTTATCAAGTAAGTGTGTTTATAGAAAGTCACCCAGATACTTGCCAATAACACCCAATATAAAAAATAATATGGAAATAAAAAGAAATATAATATAAAACTTGAGAAATTAATAGATAAATATATATTTAATATAAATTTAATGTTTAGTATTTATTATGATATATTTTTTTTACGATCATTTCTATATTTTATATCATTTGTAGTTTATCTTTAAATTATAAATTTATCTTCTATATAAAGGTTTTAAAAATATCGTATCTGTATCCTCTTTTCCAAAATAAAACGGCTTAAAATTCCATACTTTAGGTATTCCAATTTCATATCTTGTTTCTGAGTGATAATTGTTTAAGTCTAATACAGGTAAATTCTTATTATTGCTATTCGTTGGTCCACCTTTAACATAAATCATCATTCTTTTTACCAAATCAGCATTTACAATCTTTGTTTATAAGTAAAATATTATGTATATTTTACTTTGAAATCAATTCCTCCTCTTAACAATACATCTGGAGTTAATTCATATCTTGCAGAAATACCATCTCCTGGGTTATTGTATGAAGGATCATCTGGGAAATCGTTTTGTCTGTTTTTATACCCATTATACTGCATTAATTTTGTGAAATCATTTAGTGTAAATAAGCTTTTTTCAAAATGACCTAATATTTGCATTCTAGGATTGAAAGAATAATTTTTATCTTTAATATTTAGCTGAGTTTTAACCCATGAGACACCAAGTGTCCTTGCATGATCCTCGTAGAAGGGTAAATTAAATGAACCAAAATATGAATTCTTTAATTTAATAAGACTAAATTTACATTAAGGAATGTTTTAGTAACGTCTTCTCCTTTGATACTTTTTGGTACTTCCTCGATTAAATAGATTAAATTTGAAATATTAGGATCAACTCTACTCTTACTATTCATTTTGTCTAATACTTTGTAATCGATAATCATCCATTGAGTTATATAAATATGATCTGCATAGTCACTATAATTTTCATACCATTCTTTCTATATATAATTTATATTAAATTATACAGCTGTATTTGACATAAAGTTTGTTGTCATTATTCTCATAAACTCAGGAATGTAACTTTTTTGATTGATTATATTTTTATATTTAAACTTATTCACAACATTTAAGGTTGTTTGCAATATTGTAATTTTGTTGTCGATTAAGTAAAAATCGTCCCCAGAAAATAATACTCCTGGGTAAGAAGAAAAATTAATGGTTCGTTGTGCCATTCCAACTTTACTGTCTTCTTCGAAAGCCCAATCAAAGTATTTTAATGTTCGTGTAAGTTCTGAGTAAGAGCTCCATGTAGTATGTCCTGCAAATATATCATATTTTCCACTTTTGTCTTTTACTATTTTTGCAATGGCAGAACAATGTCCCTTTGACGTAAGAGATTTCCATATTTGTTCAATGTTATCCGTATTGTAAATCTTTTTAAGATTTTCTTTAGTGTTAAAGTTATCAGGGTTTGTGTCTTTGAATTCATCTTTACTAAACCTGAGAAAATCTAAAGAAAGTAAAGTAAATAAAGTATCAATATAACTTAAATCTAATTTTATTACCTTTTATATCGCTGAAGTTACCTTCTGAATTAATAAAATAAAAGTCTAATAAAGAAAGTTTTTTCATTTGTTCGTCTTTAGAGCCTACATCTATCATTGATGAATAACCAGCATGTAAACCTTCAAGTTGTGACTTAATACAGAAAAAATGTAGCCATTTTTTATAATCATTTTCGTTCAAAGTCTTGAAATAACTTATATTTAGTTTACTCGAGAGATTCTCATTTATATTCTTGTAAAAGTTTTTTATATCATCAATAGCATCATTATTTCCTTTAAAAAAGACATGAATATTATTATAATAGTTATAAATCTCTTCGTGAGAAAGAACACCTTCTAAGTAGCCAGCAGACCAGCATTGAATAAACGGATTAGCAGCTGAATAAGTTTTTAAATAGAATTTATCCCACCCAACGGTAAATCTTGAACTGCTATAATGTCCTTCAGCAACAATAGGGAGGCTACTTTGAAAAGTACCGATAGAAAATTCCATTTTTGTATTAACTTTATCATAGGCAACATATATTGAACGTATTTTATCAGGGTTTTCTTTTTGAAAGTCGTGAAGCTATTGATAAATTTATTAAATTTATTAAATTTTAATTTACCTTCTCTAGTTGACTTACTGATAAGATCATTTTTTTATATTCTGTCATGTATGATTCAACAGTGTTAAAACTTGTTGTAGAAGAAAAGGTTGTACTTTTGCTGTGTGAGTTAACCTTTAATGATGAAATTAGATTTAGAAATAGAATAGCAATGATAATTAAAACAATAAATAACGAGTTTTTAACTTTCATTGCAAATTTTTTAGATTGTATTAAATTTTATTTAATTAAAATATAAAACGAGTATATTATATAAATGAATAATTAAATTTACTTATTATTTAACTGTAAAAATATAATTACAATTTTCTAATTGGGTTTTCTTAACTTCTTTAGCATATTTTCTTAACTTCTTTATAAATTACTATGTATAAATCCTCATAAATAAACAATTTCATAAGTATCTATCATAGTTTAAACTTTTTAAACAAATTATTAAAATAAAATTAGTTTAATTTAAAAAATTATTATTTTTATTTTAATATTATAATTTAATAAATAAATATTTGAATAAAATGATTGAGAACAAAAGTGGTATTAAAATTTAATTTATATTCATTATCAATAGAAACTGATAGCAGCTTTAATCCTTCAGTAAATAAAACAAACTATACTGCTAACACAACTTCACTTCAAACAGACTCTTCCGAGTTTAATAATAAAAAAGGTAAACAGAAGAAAAATGGAGAAAAACATGTTACTATAAATAATCAATTTACGAAAATTAATCAAAAGACTAGAAATTATAATGAATTACCAGTAATCCCTGCCAAGTAAAATAATAATATTTTAAAAATATTATAGGTATTCAGATAGTGATGACAGTGAAGACGAAGGAATGGAAGATTATAAGGTTGGCGGATATCATCCAATTCATGTTGGGTATTATTTATTATAACTATAAAGGGAAATTTATCTTAATCGTTATGAAATTATGCAAAAATTAGGTTGGGGGCATTTCTCGACTGCATGGCTAGCAAAAGATAAAAAGTTTGGTAGCTATGTAGCAATAAAAATACAAAAAAGCGCTCAACATTATTTAGAAGCCGCTTATGATGAAGTTGAAATATTACAAGAGGTCTCAAAATATGTTAACAACGAAGAATGGGAAAAATCTGTAATGGAGCATTGGAAAGATAAGCCAGAAAGATTAAAGGACGGAATTAATATTGAACATTCTCATGTAATACAACTTTTGAATTCGTTTATCCATCACGGTCCTAATGGAAAACATTTTTGTATGGTTTTTGAAATATTAGGAGTAACCTTATTGGAAATTATCAAGAGATATAATTATAAAGGGGTACATATAGCTATTTAATATAGATTCCTCTTCCTTTTGTAAGAATAATTGCAAAACAAGTATTAATTGGTCTAGATTATCTCCATAGAATGTGTGGTATTATTCATACTGATCTTAAACCAGAAAATGTTCTACTTAGTATTACAAACAAAGAAATAGTAAACTATTACATATTAAATAATTCTAACTATAATTAGGAAGAAATAGCTAATACTGGTTACTTAGACATTAACAAAAGAAAAAAACATGGGCAAAGCAATAAGGATATGATCAAATTAGAAAAAGAAGCAGAAAATGAGAAAAAGCAAATCGAAACAGAAGTAAAAAAGAAAAAGAAAAAAACAGAACAGAAAAAAAGACAAAAGATAAAGAAAAAGAAAGCAAAAAAATTAAAGCAATTAGGAATGTCTGATGAGGATATACAAAAAGCATTAGAAACTGTACAAGTCCACAAAAAAAGTGATGATTTATTTTCCGAAAGTTGTAAGTCAGAATCTAAAATGTCAGAAAATCAGCGTGGTGATGGAGAGGAGGATGATGATGATGACGATATTCAAATAGATGATTTAATTGAAAAACCAAGACTACAATCAATACCAAAGTACAATTACTGTTTTGATGGAGAAGAATTTGTTACTGAATTCGATATTAGAGAATATGCTTACAAACTTCAACACTATATTAAAGAGAAAAATAGAATTTTACATAATGAAGATTACAGAAAAGAACTAATTAAAAAGAAAAAGGAATTTGATCGAGCAACTGGTGATCCAGAAAAAATTGATATAATGATGTCTCAAAATGCAGACAAAGGGAAGAAACGAGGACCAGGACTAGATGATAATGTCAATGTAAAAGTTGTAGATTTGGGAAATGCATGTTGGTTTAATCATCACTTTTCTACTGAAATTCAAACTAGACAATATAGATCACCAGAGGTAGTTATTATTTACATAAATAGGTTATTTTAGGCATAAAGTATAATGCGAGTGCAGACATTTGGAGTTTTGCTTGTATGATATTTGAATTAATTACTGGAGATTTCTTATTTGAACCAAGAAAGGGAAAGACTTATTCGAAGAATGATGACCATTTGGCTCAGATTATCGAACTTTTGGGTAAGGTTCCTAAAACAATGTCAAAGTCTGGCCTAAATTCTAAGGTAATTTTAATAATTATTACTATAGAAATACTTTAATAAACAAGGATGTCTAAGGCGTATTAAGGGATTACAATACTGGCCTTTAAAAAGTGTTTTAATGGAGAAGTAATAATTAAAAATTAACATTTAGGTATAAAATAAAGGAGCATGAAGCACAAGCACTTTCTGATTTCCTTATGCCATGCTTAGAATATTCAATAACCAAAAGAGCTTCAGCACAAGAACTTTTAAAACACTACTGGCTTTCAATGCCTCAAAACTTCGAATTTACCATGAACGAAAAGGAATACCAAAGAAATATGATGATTAAGCAGAATACTAAAAAAGAAAAACCAGAAGAGCACAAAGTCGATATTATAGAATCTGATACTGAAGTAAATATGGCAGATGACGAAGACAACGATGAATTTAACAGTGGTGATGAACATGAACAATTTTCAGATGAGGAAGAAAGAGGAGATGACCTTTTAGAAAATCAGTTCGATATTCCAAATTATAATAATTCATTTGCTGCTTATGGACAATATGTCAGTTTATCTTCATTAGATAGAGCAAATCCACAGTTTGAGAATTTACAAGATAAATAAATAATTAAAATATTGAATTATTCTTACATAACTACTAATAATATTGTTATAAAAATTATTTATTAATTTTTTAATTTAATAAAGAATATATATTATTTAGATATAAATGAGACACTTATGCGCTGCAATGCTCCTTGCATTAGGAGGAAAAGAAGTTAGTATACAATTCATTTTAATTTAGATGAAAAAAACATGAACGAAGTTTTAACTGCTGGAGGAGTTAAAGCTGATGCCAATAAAGTTAAAAAAATTATTGAATCATGCAAAGGAAAAGATGTTTTAAAAGTATAAAAATAATATAATAAATTCAGGTATGCCAAGAAGCTATGGCTGCATCTGCCCCAGTAAAATCTGCTCCAGTTAAAGAAGACGCAAAGAAAGATGACAAAAAAGGAGGAAAAAAAGAAGAAAAGAAACCAGAACCCAAAAAAGAGCCCGAGCCTGAACCAGAAGAAGATATGCCATTAGACTTATTCGGTTAAATACATAATAATATAATTAAAATGGAATTCAAAGAACTTTTAAGAAATTTATTGTTTTTATAGTTTTTATAGTTTTAATTGTGTTTTATAGTTAATGAAGAAGTTTAATATATTCATATTATCATATATTCTTTATTATTTTAGTGATATATAGTTTATAAAGTTTAATAGTGATATTATTAGTTTATATTAGTTAATATTATTATGAACAAATTATGAACAATTAAAAGAAGTAATAAATTTGATTATTAAGTTAAATAATTTTTAAATTAACTTAGAAGGTAAATGTTGCCATTCTCCTCCTTTATTTCCCTTGGAAAGTTCTTCTAAGGCTTTGACATGACTTCCAGTTTGGGTAAGAACGTGATGTAAATCGTTTCCAATACTGATAAAGTTGAATCCTAAGTCTAAGAATTCTCTTACTCTTTCAGTTCCGAATACGAATACTCCTGCAGTTTTTTTGTGTTTTTCTACGGCATCAGTCATTTTTTTAATAGCTCCTTTAAGTTCATCAGAGAAATACATCTTTGGGAATTCGTATTTTTCAAATAATCCCATTGACATACATAAATCGTTGGGGCCGAGGAAAGCAATGTCTAATCCTTTTACTCCTACAATCTCATCAATATTTTCAATACTTGCAGCAGTTTCAATTTGAACAGCGACTACTACATTTTTATTTGAATTTCCTACATATCCTAATAATCCATCTTTATTAGTACTTCTTTGGGGGAAGTATACTGATCTTGTTCCTTCAGTAGGGTATTTACAGCATGAAATGGCATCTTTAACTTCTTGAGCATTATTAACATATGGAATTAAAACACCATTAGCTCCTAAGTCTAAAGCTTGTTGAATTCCACTTCTATCATTCCATCCTCCAACTCTTACCATTGAAAGACAATTTCCGCTTGAAATAGCATTAATCATTCCTGATAATGTGATACTATCCATTGGACCATGTTGAGTATCGATTAATAACCAGTCATAACCTGAGTGAGATAATTGCTCTGCTACTGTGGCTGATCCTGAATTAACAAATATTCCAAATTTTGGTTTTTTTTCAAGTAATTCAGTTTTAAATTCTGATCCATGATCCCTTTTAGCACTTTTGTCCATTAAGATATATACAAAAATAAATTAATTTTAATAAATAATAATTGGATTAAAGATTATATTTTATTAAGTAACTAATATTAAGAAATTAAGATAGTAAGTTAATTAAGAAAAATGTTTATTAAGAATAGAATAATCTTAAATTAAGTTAATAAAATATTTACTAATACTACTAAGATATTTTATTTATTTACATATATTTTGTTCTTTATTAATATTTACATTTACATTCATATTATTTATAACTAATTTTATTTATTTTCTTTAATTTACTATTTACATCAAAATAAGAACACATTATCAACACATATTTACAAATATTCTAAACTTGTCTAAGTCTACTTACGATGACTTGAAGAAATTTTGTTTAAAATTTCCGCCGAAGGACAATTTATCATACATACCATACTTATCAATTCTATTATGCTTTGGTTCCAAGCCAAATTTATTATAAATACTATTTATACTATCTTTGTTTTTTATCTTATCTATTGGATTTGATAGTCTATTTAGAAACTCCTTATTACCTTTACAGTTTTTACAATCAATACAACTCTTACAACATTTACAATTTTTATACTCAGTGCTAATTTCCTTATTGACTTTATTGACTTCTTTATCATTATTATCATTGGAAACTCTGTCGAAATAACTTGAATTTGCTGTGGTATCGGTCATTATATCAAATAGTTCATTTGCTGCTATTTCTTTTTCTGAATTATAATTAAAGTAATCGTTTATTTCATTAAAATGATCAAGTTCGTTGAAATGG
>Ga0100378_1006439_pt1 | contig 10592 bp, 12 predicted proteins | sample CryGeymeta201502_FD_81535 | JGI IMG/M metagenome (GOLD analysis project Ga0100378, IMG submission 81535) | Groundwater microbial communities from Crystal Geyser aquifers in Utah, USA - Crystal Geyser metaG 2015-02 | ecosystem: Environmental > Aquatic > Deep subsurface > Groundwater | place: USA...
AGTAATTATTAAAAGTCATAATAATTATATACTTAAAATATATGATAATTAAGATGACATTTGGTTCAACTATATTTAAATAATTATAAATGACGAGTTAATAATGTTTCTTACAAATTATTTTGTAGTGTATTATAGTTTGTTTTAATAAGCTTATTTTATTGTAAGTAGTCCTTTGTAATACCATCGTATTGTTCAAAAATAGTAGCATTAATATCTTTAGCTGTTGTTCCATTCCCTTCTATACAATTATCATAAGTTCCTTTATAGACATGCCCACCTCCGTTTACCTCGCAATAAATAAAAGCATCAACTTTTGAGGTCTTGTCTGAAATGGTTCTTTTATCTCTGAAAATATATTTTCTTACTTCTTTTGCCCTAATTGGATATTTGCATTTGCACCAGTATCCAAGCTGATCATTTTCTGTTGCGGATTTCCATTTATTTTGGTAAGATAATTCATAAGCACAGTTTGTTCCTGTAATTTCACTCTTACAATCTTTACAATAGAACTTTTTTTCCATTTGTTTTATATTAGTAAAATAATTTATGTTTTTATATTATTATGGAAAACTTGAGAATAATTTTTTTGAATAATTGATTTAGTATTGTTTTATTTAATTATAATTAAAACTAATAATATAATATGTATTAATATAGAATAAACTAGTTGGATATGTAATCCGTAACTTATAAGATACTATATATCTTTCAAACTATACTTATAAATATTAACAAAATTATATAAAAATGATTTTAAGTTATTATCTTCTTCTCGTTTAAAATTAAATAAAATTGACATTTACTTGATAATAAACAAATATTAATTAATATTTATTCTTAATTGTTATATTATAAATCAATATTACTTTACATATTGTATAATATAATTAATTATAATATAAACAAATTTAACATTTTAACTGTTAAATTTATTTATTAAAATAAAATTAAAAAATTATACTTTTAATAACACACTCTTATTATATAAAAAAATATGGAGAACAACAAAATAGCTTACAAAATACTAAACCAAAAGCATTTTTCACTACTAGCTCATCAAAATACTAATAGTTCTAATGATTCTTCTTTTATTCATTCAATATTTATTCTTAGCTTCGATGACGAAATAGGGCAAATAATAGAGTGTAACTGGCCACAAGGCCATTTAGAAAAACCAACGTTAAAAAATCTTACTGGATTAGGTTTCCCAGAGACAAATAGTCTTGGTAGTGAAGGAGAAATATTATACGTGTTTAAACTAAGAAAAAGTAATTAACTTAGTTATTTAATATATATTTTATTGTTTAGATTCTAGTGTTCCTTTAAAATGTGTTTCTATCACTGATCAGAAGTTTTTATATGGATTTACTTTATTTAAACAAACTAAAGATAAAACTAAGAAAAGAGGTTGTCAGCAGAAATCTATTGTTATTTTGACGGAGTCTTATAATCCTACTTCGATTAATAAGATTTTAAGGATTGTTAATGATATTTATTTTTCTCATAAATTAGAAAATGTTCCTAAGGAATTTGTATTAGAAAATGCTTTTAAGAAAATAAATCAGTTGAAAGATGATATTGTTTTAAATGAAATTATAGATATAATTCAATTTGCTTCTATATCATTAGAGGTTGTTAAAAATTCAGAAGAAACCAATGAAATTATCACATCAAACACAGAATGCAAAACAGTTAATAAAAGAAACTCAAAATCAGTAGTCAATATCCCATCAGAACATATACCAAACGATGATGATATTAATACAAAAACTCCTAACCTTAACATAGTTACTACAACTAATGCAACTAATTTAACAAATGATATAAGCAATTCAACTAACTCGACAACAATAAATATTTCTTTAGATACATCAATACCTACGAAAATTATTCCAATTCCAGTAAACCTCCCAGTAAATGACCAACTCAATTTCTTTCATGATAACAATAAGTTCTTGGAGTCGTTATCTATTTATTATGTTTGTAAAATTTGGAATCTATGGGAAATGGTAATAACAGAAACCCCTATTATTGTTTATTCAGAACGGCCTTCGACTTGTAGGTAACTAATAATATTAATATGAAGTGATGTTGTTATGATTTTATCTTCATTGGTGTACCCGCTAGAATATATTGGAGATATTAGACCTTATCTAACTATATATGAAAAAGATTTTAAAGATTATAATGATGAGCATGATTTAAAATTTTCAAACTCAGCGATAATAGGAATAATTAATCCATTTTGTCTTAAGGTAATAATACGAATAATTTACTTTACTTAACTAATACTATATGTATTTAATTTAAATATCAATATTTTACTAATTATCATAATTATCCTTATAGCAATTTGATAAATGGCCTGTCAAACTCAGATTCGACAATGAATACTTCAATAGTTTAGGTATTGAAAATCCAATGAAGATGAATTATACAAAAGAAAATTTGTCAAAATTGAAACATAGTAAAAAGTAAGTAAAGTTAACATATACATAATAATTTACTTAATTGTATAGCATACATTATTATGAAAACAAAAAGAACTTTGTCGTTAAACCTAATAAAACTTTGATCAAAACCTTTTTTGACTCCTTAGAGGTAATAATAAATATAATCTTAATTTAATCTTAAAATATTTATTAGCTCGAAGGAAAAAAAGCATTTGACAAACTAAATCTTTACTTAAGAATGTGTTTAATTGAACTTAATAATGATTTTATGAAATCTTTCGAAGAATACTTTATGCAAGATCTTGATAACATTAAACGTGTGTGTAGAAATAAAAAAGGCTTATGCTCAATATTTGAAATCTTCAACGAAGAAAGCTTTTTAAAATACATCAATAATGATAATCTCTATTTTAATTTGAAATACGTTAATGATAAGAAAAGGACAATTGATTTATATACTGCTTTTTTGAAAACTAAGATTTTCAATAGATTTTTAAACTCAACATTGAAAAAGCTTCAAAGTTATATTAAAAGTTTAAATGATAATAACACTACAAGCCCTTCAAATCAAACAGGCAACTTTTCGAATAGATCAAATAATTTCACTTTGAATTTTAAGCCGAGTTAAGAATATCAGTATTGTTTTATTTAATTTTGTAAATAATATTATTGGTAACAAAATTATTTATTTATAATGTTAAATAAGTTTATTTTTAATGTATTGTTATTTATTGTGATTATTAATATATTGAATTAATGTATTTATTTTATTTATTTATTCAATTTTGTAAATATTAGTTATTTGTATTACTTTCTATTCTCTAAATAATTTAAGAATTAAAACAGGCAGCTTAGTTAAAAAAATTATTTAACAATATATTCAATATTATAACAATAATTTTTATTTATTAACAGCATTTATTATTTTTATTGAGATAACTTTCTCTTATTAAATATTATATTAAAATTAACTATTAATACATATTGTATTCTTAATATATTATTAAGTAATTATTAAGTTATAAATTTATATATTATTAAAATTTTAACTGAAAAGATAAATGGGAAATAAGCAATACTCTAATTATCAACAACAATATCCTTACGATGAAGAAACATGTACGATTATTAATAAAATCTATCAGCTATAAAAAGAAATAGTTTCGAATTTATAAATATCATTGGTAGAGGAGGTTTCGGCAAGGTAATTTCTATTAATAAATATATTAATATAATATAATTTATATTAATATAAATCATTATATATCATTTAGGTCTGGAAAGTATATTGCAAAAAATATAAAAGAAATTTTGCGCTCAAAGAGATGGCAAAGGCAAAGATAATCGATAAGAAAAGTGATAAATCAATAAAATTTGAAAGAGATTTACTATCAAGAATAAAATCACCATTTCTTGTAAATATGCATATGGCATTTCAAGATACTGAGAATTTGTATTTAGTTATGGATTTATTAATGGGTGGTGATTTGCGATATCAAATTTGTAAATTTAAAAGATTTACTGAAGAACAAACAAGTACGAATTATTATTGTATTTTATATATTTATTTAATTTATCATTATATTCATTTGAATTACTTATAATTACAATATTAGAATTTTTCATTGCATGCATGATAATCGGTTTAGAATATCTTCATGGAAACGGTGTTATCCATCGTGATTTAAAACCTGAAAACATAGTTTTAGACGAAAGAGGTAAAATAATACAATATTATTATAACTAAATAAACCATTATAAATTATAATCAATAAAAAGGATATGTCAGACTTACTGATTTCGGAGTAGCTAAGTTACACCAACTTGATAACTCAACCGAAACTAGCGGGACACCGGGCTACATGGCCCCCGAGGTTATGCTTGCTCAAAATCATAGTTACCAAGTAGATTATTATGCATTAGGTGTAATGGGATTTGAGTTTATGACAGGAAAAGTATTAATTTAGTAGTAATATTTTTACAGAGACCTTATGTAGGAAAAACAAGAAAAGAGATAAAAGAGCATATAATATCAAAGCAAGTTTCATTAAAAAAGGAAGATCTTCCTCATGATTGGACTGTAGAAGCTGGAGATTTTATTAATAGAGTAATAATCATTCACTTAATTTACTTAATAAACTTAAAATAAAATAATAATAGTTAATACAAAGAAAAACTTCAAATAGACTTGGATTAACCGGGATAAAAGAATTAAAAGATCATGTATGGTATGAAGGTTTTCCTTGGAAAGAGTTAGCAGCTAAAGCCTTACCATCTCCTTTTATTCCGAAGGTAATTAAATAAACTAATTAATTAAATATATTTCATTATAGAATGGAGACAATTATGATAAGAAATATTGTGAAGCTCCAGATAAGATAGGTAATGATACTTTGGAGAGATATGCAAATATAATAAAAGAGGAAAAATATCAAAATGTTTTTAATAATTATTACTTTCTTAATGCAGATTATGAAGATTATAATTATAATTCTGCTTACAAATTAACCGACAATCGTGTAACAAACTTACGTATGTCTAAAATTATGAACGAAGCCAAAGAAAAAGATAAAGACAAAGTTCACCTTCCAAATGTTATTTCAAATAAATTCAACCTACCAAATATACATAAATTTAAATTGGGCGAATTAAATAATTTAGCAAACGAAATTAAGAAAATCGATTCGAATAGACCAATACCAATGCCAGTAAAATTAAAACGAAATTCAAGTTCAATTAATACAAATTCTGCTTACACAAATGCCTATGCACTTATTAATCAAAATAACAATCAAAATCCTAATTTATTGAAAATTAAGTCTTATTCTAATATAGATTCAATGATAATGCGACATCAAGGAGGTAGTCTAAATAAATTAACTCTGTCATCATCAACAAAAAATTTAAATAATTTAAAGAATTATAAATAGGAAGAGAAATGATGAAAGAAAGTTGCAATTATAAGTATTAAATGAGAATTGAGTGCAATAGCTATTGATGGGAGTATTTGAATGTAAATTTATTGAGTATAGGTTGATAATGTTAATACTGATATTGATATATGTAAATATGTAATTGAAAATTGTACTATATAAAAGTGTTTTTTATTAATTGTTTATTTAAGTATAAGTATAAATTATAATTATGATGAGTTTAGTAAGTTAAGTTATGTTACTTATTACATATTATTAAATTTAATATTTATAATTAATTAACATCGTCAATAATTATATACATTAAGCATTTATTATTGATGGTCATTTCTTTGAATATTTGCTTGATTTCTTTTAACTCTTTCCGACATATCTATTTTCCCACCATATACATCACTCTCAATATTTCTAAGATATTAATAAATATTAATAAATAGTTAAAATTACCTTAAGAAATCTGGTTTAGACTTAGGCTCTGATTTATTCTTCTCAGCATGTCTGTCTTGTCGATCTCTTTCTTCTACTTTTAAGTTTTTACTTAAGTCTAAAACTTCTGCTTTCTTTGACATATCTCTTAATATTTTATCTCTTTCTTCTTGGCTTAAGTTTTTATACTTTTGTGCTTCACTTTCTAAATAAATAAGTAAATAAATAAATAAATAAGTAAATAAATAAATAAATAAATAAGTTTATAATAAATATATTAATAAACATATAAATAATGTCTTACCTGTTTTTTTCCTCCTTAATTCCTTCTCCTTTTCAAGATTTTTCATCTTTTCTCTATATAAACTTTCATCAGGTTTATAATCTCTTATCTTTGGAGTTTCAACATTTAGCTTTTTACCAAATTTATCAACAAGACCATAGCTAGAGCCTGTATTGAGTCTAGATGCATAACTTGGAGTAGTAAAGCTTAACTTTTCGGCTCTTGCGTTAACAGGCGAGTCGTCACGATTATCTCTATGATCTCGATCTCTATGATGGTCCCTATGATCTCGGCTTTCTCTATGATCAAGGCTTTCTCTGTGTTTATCTTTACTTTTTGAAAGTGATATACTTCTCGATTTAGAATCAGAAGAACTACTTCTCCTGCTACCTCTACTTGTGCTTCTTCTATGTTTTTTATCTTTTTTAAAATGCTTTTCATTATGATGCTTATCTTTCTTTTCTTTTTTTTCCTTCTTTTCTTTTTTATGCTTTTTATGTTTCTTTTCTTTCTTTTTTTCATTTTTGTCTAATCTACCTTGCATACTTTCTTCAATTTCTTTCATAAGCATTTTCATCTTGTATGGGTTAGACTCAATGTCTTTTCTTTGACGAACTTCTTCCTTTTTCATGATTAACATAGGATCTTCATGGATTTTAGTAAATAATTCATTTTTAGGATTTGAATAGCTTTCTTGAAATATAGGTGTAAAGTGTTTTTTATCTTCTTGTTTCTGTTCTTTAACTGGTTTACCTAATAAATACTCCTCAGCTGTATTAATATTAGCACTACATTCTGGACCTTGATACATCCAATCTAATCTCGTAATATGTGATTCACTAAATAATTAATTTGATTAAAACATGATAAAAAATATAGTTAATAAGCAAAGATATTAAATAAACATTATAAATAGATGAAATTAATAACTTACGGTATTAGCCCAACTTCAACTTGCATTTGCTTAAGTTCATCGATTTGTCTTTCTTCTCTTAGTTTCTTTGCGTTTTCGATTTTTTTACGCTCAGCCTCTTTTTGTTTTTGTTCTGCTTTCCAAACTTTTTCAATGTTCTATTAAAATAATAAATGATTAGTTAGTAATTAAGTAAATATGTTAAAGTATTGTTATTATATATTTATTTTTTGATTGAATCAGTTATAGATAAACGTACCGCGAACGAACCTGGATGCCATATTTTTTTATTCAAGAACTATAGACCCATTTTTAATATATTAAATTAAAATAATAAATTAGTATATATTGGTAAATAATGGTATAAAATAGTAAAAGTTAAATTACCGTAAATATTTAAATTACGTTTTAATTAATATTATGAGTTTATATACATTATAACAATTAATTAATATTATTTATTTATTATGGGTTGTCAGGCTTACTGTCATTTTATAACAAACAAAGAATCAATGACATTAGATCTTACGAAGGATCCAACTTTAGAAAAACATGAATCGAATACTGATATTAAAATGTCTTACTTATCTACTGAGGCTCAAAATATGTTTGCACTGGATGAATCATATTCAAAATCAGGAGTTCGAGCTAAAACATTAGGAAATATTCAAGAAATACCTGTAATTGCTAGGGTATATACTAAAACAGAAAAACAACCATTTGAACCTATAGAATGCGGAGTGGTAAAAAGTAATGATAGAAAAGCGGACGATATAGAAAAAGGTGATGGTGTAATGTTTATATCTCCTAGTCACAAAAGCTCCAAAATAAATTTTAATACTGATCTAAATAAAGATTTAAAAAATAATAATGAACGTCATGATCGTAAAGGACTTAAATACAATGAAATCATTGACCTTACACAAGGCGAGGAAAGACTTGTCGAAAATACTAAGGAAGAAATCCAACAATTTTTCGAATTTGACCTCTTAGATAGACATACTGCTAGAGAAGAAGTCGAAAAAAACTTTGAAATCCGTAAAAAAGACTTTTTAGAAAAGCTAGGAATAGTAGTAGAATTACATAATCTTGATAGAAAAATACACAAAATGCAAGACTTTCTAATTGAATATCTCTTTACAAATACAGAAAACAATAAAGATTTTTATTCATTAGGTCATAGTGAACGTATTTTTTGTAGTGAAGATTACACTGTTAAATTTCCTGAAAAGTTTTATGTAAACTTTTTATTTGGAAGATATCAATATATTAGGATAATAATTTACTCAAGAGATTTCAAAACGTCTGAATTAACAATTAATATAAATAAGGTTGTTACAGCAAGACTTGCTGATTGTAAATGTTCGATTGATTTGTTACAAAGTGAGTGTCTTATTTATGATTTTAAGGATAATAAATTGGATAAGGGAAAACAACATTTGGTTGTTAAATTTAATAGAAGAACTGCTAATATGAATACTTCCTTTCCTAATATTTTCATAGAGTTTCAATTCATTTTCAAAAAAGATTCAGTAGAGAAACTATGTTATGTAATTTATGTCGAATCTTATTCAGGTGAAAAGACTAAAGTATATAAATCAAGTGAGGTAGTCGGAAAAGGATTTTCTTTAAAATTCCCTCCTGCAGCTTTTGGTAATAAAAATGCCTTTCTAGACCGTGAAATAAAATATATTGTCTTTGAGTTCTATAATCCTAAAGACTATTATGGACAAGTAGTACTTAATAGGCAACAACTTGATGAAATTATAAAAAAAGAAGCACCGTTATCATATCCAATTACTAATGAAAATCCAGCTTTTTTAAAACAAACTAATAAGACTGTTGAAAAAAATGATAAAAATGATTTATCCAAGAAAAAAGGAAATAATCATGTTGGAAAAGGGGTAATTACCTACAAAAACCTCAAAAGAAAAATGTTTTTAGATAACTTACTAAAAGGAATGACAATAAAACTTGACATAGCAATCGATTTTACAATCTCTAATAAAATTCCAAAAGACAAGGACTCTTTACACACATTCGATTTTACTGAAAATAAATATGTCCACGCTATTAAATCATGCAGTAAAATTTTACGAGAATACAATTTCGAAGAGTCAATATCCTTCTATGGTTTTGGGGGTGTTGGCCCAAAATGCAAGGAGGTCAGCCATTGCTTTAATATTAATGGAAATTTAAAAGACCCTGTTGTTAAAGGAATAGATGAAGTTATCAAATGTTACGAAGAATGTTTAAAAGTTGTCACTCTTGTTGGGCCTACTTACTTCCAACAAATATTAAAAGCGTCAATTGAAAGTATTAAAAAGGAAAAGGCTGCAAGTAAAAAAGTTGAAGACTTTGCCTATCATATCTTTCTTATATTGACTGATGGAAAGATTGATGATATGGTTGAAACTAAAAATTTATTGATTGAAGCAGCTAAGCTACCTGTTTCTGTAATCATAATTGGAATTGGAAATGGAGATTTTGGAAAGATGGAGTCTTTAGGTAAGTAATTTATTTTATATGTTCTATATATTTTCTATATATTTAAATATTACTTTTGATTGTCTTAAATTAAACTCTACTTATTTCATTTCTTTAGATGGTGCTTCTGAAGTTCCAGTTACAAATTCAACTACAGGTGAGGTAATAATAAGAGATATGGTTCAATTTGTCAGGTTTACTGATTATGAAAATGATGACTTTGACTTAGCAGAAAATGTATTGACATATATCCCTGAACAAATTGAACAATATAGTAGTTTAATAAGCATTTTATAATGTGATAAATGCCTATTTAACAATTAATATAATTGAAAAGAAAAGAGTTATAGAGTTTAAAATGAATTCTAAACTTAATTAATCTAATAAGAAAGTATATATGTAAGGTAGATGAATGTTGTAGATAAATCATAAATAATAATGATTTTTTTAATTTTTAATTAGATTTGTAGTTAATTATATATTATATATGTATTAATATTTGTATTAGTATTTGTATATATTATTAATATTACTAATAGAATGAATATAAGTAGTTACTATAAGTTTGAATTGTTACTCATTTTAAAACTTATATATAAAAGTGTTATGATTTAATATTTCTATATATTTAAGAAAATTTATGTATTTAAGATTAATATATTATTGTTATAGTTTATATTAATTTACTTTACTTTAATTTGAATTTACTTTGAATTTTATATTTAATATACTTAAACTAACAAACATAAAGTAATTACAAATTCAAAGATTTATCTTCATATGCTTTTATTTTCATATAAACTAAATAACTTTGCCATACTTTAATAAATAAAAATATCCTAATAATAGGAAATATAATTCTAGACCTTCTTATTAACTTTTTCTCTGTTAAAAAAAAGAATTTTACAAACTCATATGACATATAAGCAACGGTTGATACTTTAGCAACTATCATAGTATCATCAAAGTTGCTTAAATACATTAAATCTTGGAAATTGGTTATTTTACTTAGTCTTTTTTCATCATTTTCTATCATGTGTTGACGTAGTAGTTTAGTTGAATTGAAAAAGATTTCGGAATAGTTAATTTTCATA
>Ga0100378_1006442_pt1 | contig 10590 bp, 7 predicted proteins | sample CryGeymeta201502_FD_81535 | JGI IMG/M metagenome (GOLD analysis project Ga0100378, IMG submission 81535) | Groundwater microbial communities from Crystal Geyser aquifers in Utah, USA - Crystal Geyser metaG 2015-02 | ecosystem: Environmental > Aquatic > Deep subsurface > Groundwater | place: USA...
CCAAAACATGTAAGTACGTTTTGCCCGTTAAATACTGTGTGCGTTTTCAGTACAGTATTTTTCGGAGTTTTTCATCACACCAGTGAAATAATGTTTTAAACTGTGTCAATGTTCAGCTGCTCGCCGGGTGTTTCGAATTGGTCCTTCCGGCACTCCTCAGCTATCTTCCAAACCTCACAGTTAGGGCTAGAGTTGCTTCGGGAAAATGCCCAACGGGCATTTTACTGGTCCACTACTCGCTGCTCTACTAGCTGGTATTATTAGACGTGATGGCTGGTTGGACGTGCTTGCTTTCAAAAAGATACTACAGTACTGGTAGACTAGCTACTAGTAGTAGCTAGTACTACACCGCCACTACTACTAGTAGCTAGTAGTAGTAGTCTACGAGTAGCTAGGTACTACGTATCTAATCCGTCTACTAAAATTCATCGTTTGGTAGCCTGCCCTACTACGCTGTTTCTGCCGTGCTTGTTGTCGGGATTTTTTGTGCACTACGCTACGCTATCTCTCTCTCATCCTCTTCTCTTCGCCACCATCATCAATCACCACAATCCTCCTTTTATTCACTTAAATATTTGTGGTGTTGTTAACCTTTTTGGGCTGGATATATTCACATATATCTCGGGGTTTTGTGGTTAACTTGCTAATATTTGTGTTTTTTGGTGTCCTTGTGCCTCCTTGCTTGCGGTTGTTGTGATTTGGAATCCAACACCCCACCATCGCCTGGCACAATTGAAAACAAAAACACGAATTTGGTGATCCTATTAATAAAATACCACGCTTGTTGTATTCCATTGACACCACACCACTACCTTTTCTTTTAATCCCTCCCCTTTCTGCACTACTATCACCGATACTACCCCACTGACCTTGACCTTGACTCTGACGTTGACCAATACGTAAGAAAAAGGTACCAACAGGAACAGGAACAGCAACTGCCGCCGAATCGTACGTACTACTGTCTGGCACAGCAGAACACGAACACTGCTACCAACGAAAGCAACAAATCCAACGAAATAATGGAAGGTGTGCCACTTCCACCTGGTCTTCCCGGTCTGGGAGGTTCGACGGACCCGTTGGAGTCCGTACTGGGACCCTTTCCCTGTGTTAGGCTCAAGAACCTTCCCTTTGATGCTACCCTGGACGATGTCCTCTTGCTCTTTCAGGGTCTCGTTGTTCTCGACGTACTCATTGTTGGACAAGGAGAGGCATTTGTGCTCTTTGCAAATCCGATGGATTTCCAAATGGCCTTGCAACGGTGAGTGAGACGTTCTTTTCCTAGACCAAACACGCACGAGACGAGACGTGGAGGGCATTTTGGGTGGCACTCGTTTACCGAAAAATAATGTACTTGTTTGTCTTACACACACGAGCGTCTTTCCTTACGGACCCACAGGGATCGTCAAACCATTGGGCGCCGCTTTGTTGAGGTGTCCCAGGCAACCAGGAGCAACTATTATGAAGCGATTGCTACGGTACGCACTACTCGAGGACTTATGACGACTATTTGATTTGCTGTGATGTTATGTTCTGTGCTTTCAAGATCATCTGGATGAATCTTGGAACTTGGTTGGACACTGAAAGGCTCACTTACTTTTGTCTCTTTATTGACTGTTTGTTTGTTTGTTGTTCCCTGCTTCTATATACTTACGCGCACTTGCGTACTGCAGCAGGAAATGAAGGAGAAGCAGCCGCAGAAATCCATTGTTGGTGATGGGAAGCCTGCCGGTCAGCGGCAGCAGCAGCAAATGCAACAGCAGATGACATCGGACGCTTCCAGTATGTGGGGAGGTGCCACGCAGGGCTTGGGCTTTTTTCAGCCACGCGATACGGGGGATCAGCATCAAGGGGGAGCTGATCCTATGGGGGGACATGGACATATTGGGATGATGCCTGGTATGGGCATGGGTTCCGGAGGGGTTGGTGGACAGGACAATAGGGGTCTAGTATCCAATGCAGTTGCTGGTGGAAGATCCGCGAACCCTGCCGCGAAACGGACCGGCGGAGGTATTCAGATTGGCGAGCACACTGGCTTTTTACGGATGAGAGGTTTGCCTTTCTCATCCACGAAAGATGAAATTTTCAAGTTCTTTGATGGATACAACCCTGTTCCTGATAGCATCGTCCTAACGTACAGGAGCGATGGAAGGGCTACAGGAGAAGCGTACGTAGGATTTGTTTCCCCCGACGACTCCAAGAGGGCCATGGAGCTTCATCGCAAATCCATGGGATCGCGTTACATTGAATTGTTCATTAGTAACAAGGATGAACACGGACGTGCTCTGCAACGTTTTGGCAACCGCTAAAGCCGATCGTGACTGCAACAAATGTGAACCACGCTCAATGACCGATCGTGCGCACGGATACTTTTGTTGTTTTTCGAAGCTTGTTGTCTGCTTTATGAAAATGGCAGTGCACTTGCTTTTATTTATTTATTTATTAGTAACTGTTGTTTGCCTGCTCGGACAACACAAAAAACCCTCGGGGAAAACCATTCTGTGTTGTCTCTAGCGGCGAAGAATGAGTCCCTACCTTGTATATGTTTTTAAAGAAAAAGAGAAAAAATTGTGTGATTCAGTGTGCCTCTTTTCCCATCTTATTGCAGAGTTGGCAGAAGTGGGGTCCTTGGCGGAGTCTCTTCACATCTTTGTCATTTACTTGATGGAAGATTGATGGCATACATGTGAATGAAAAAAGAGAAATCGGAAAGTAATATACAATTAAGACTACTACTAAGTCATATCAATTACGCCCGAACTCGAATGGAATAATTTCGTAGTTGATGCTCTATAACTTCATGTCTTGCATGTGTGTACTCTACTTCTGTAATGTCTCTCTAGCCCAGTACAGCACCGACGAGAGCAAATCCAAGGCTTACTCCGACTCCAGCCACTAGATAGAATCCAAGGGTTGCTCCTGTAGACGAAGGGACATTTTGCTGTTGATGCTGATGCTGGGGAACAATGGGAAGAGGAAAAGATGGTTGTGAAGGAGTAACGGCATTGCCATTGTCGTCAACCTGTGAAATGGGAGCGAGATTGGAGGGGGGCGTCTGCCTCTTCCGTGGGTCACGGACCACCGTTCTCTTGGCCATCACGACTAAAGAACGTCGATACATGCTTTCTTGCGTTAATAGGGTAGTTTGAGTTGTTGGTTGTAGTCCTACAGAGCTAGCTGCTGTAGTATTCCGAATACTAGATCATTATGAATTATGATACCGGTTAACACGGCAAACATGCTCATGAAAAAATTGATTCGTTTTTAGAGTACTTCGGTTTTCGTTCAGGCCCTAATAGCTCGAGCAATGCATAGTTCAAGAAATAGCTCGTGAAGCAGTAGCTGGAAAACAATAGGGCTCTTTTGTGGTCGCACATGCATTCTGAAACCTGAAGAAAAGATATCGACGAGTATTCCTGTTTCATTCCATTTCATTTTTAATTCATCCACAATCCACAGCACGGAAAAAATATGTTGCGCCCACTGCTTCTCTCGTATAGCACAACAATGCTGTTCTTAGCTGTTGCCAAAGGGAGTTTCAGTGATCACCGGTCTCCTCTGGTCGGAGCTCGCTTTCCGCCATCATTTTCCTTGTCAAAAGCTGCATTGGAAAATAATACAAACAACGGTGACGGCCATGACCAAGACGAAGACTGCAAGGCGGGAGCAATCTGTGTAGGACCCACTGGTGACCATTATTCCATTGGACATGAGCCAGGTGTTATGTTCACCTCCAGATTCGATGTACCAGAACTGCCAAAATCTCATGACAGTCGCAAGACGTGCTACTATGGTAAGTGTCCGGGCCAGTGGCCAGTGGCCAGCAGTAATTGCAGCAATGAATGTGCACAGGCAGTAAAGGCAGTAGGCAGTCAAGTGCAATTGAGCACGCACCGTTGAACCTGCAGCTGCAGAAACTTAGTTCTTCTTGTTTTTCATCACGCAACAGATTATTATAACATTTTCTGGAGACAGCAACCCAAAGGAGGATTTATGAATCAGTTCGTTCCGCAATTGATGCTAGGCAATGCGCTAGCGAATTCTACCAACTTTCCCGACTACAATCCCCAATGGATTGCACTGGACGAATGGCACATTGGTGCCCAATATTTTATGGGACTTTCGTGCAACGACACTACCGCAAGTCATAGTCAAGGAAGACACGACGATCCTTGCTGGATTGCCAAGGCGGCCACTGGTAAGCTGGTCAAGGTAGAACCCGGAGAAACCATAGAGACGACGTTTGAACTTGTGCAAGTTAGTGATGAAATGGATTGGCAATGGATTCTACGAATGGGGGTCGTCGGAGCACATCCGAGGCGATGGTCCGAAGTTGTGGTGAGGAAGCCCTTTATGGGTCTCGTAGTGGGCACGACATGGCAGGATGATATATATCAGAATGTTACCGTCGGGTCCTGCTTGGAAAATTACGGAAAGCACTCGAGAGACAATTACCCCCATGAGTGGAAGATTATGATGGACGTGTTAAAACCCGATCACACTCGGCACGAGCCTTTTGATTGGGATGATTGGAGATTGGACTATGACCAGTGCTCCTGGATGCCTCACTCCACTATTGGTAGTGTACAAGGTACGGATTGGCAACGTGCGACATGGACAGCAAGGTTGGACTCTGAACAGACAGCAAGGTGAATCATTTTATGACCAAGTAGGCTTCTTTTAAATGTATCATGAATTAAAGATAGTAATTCAAGCAAGTCGATTACTCTTTCTGCTGGCCGAGTCGCTGTTTCGTATATTCCCACAAAGCAATGGCCCCCGATACGTGAACATTCAAACTTCGAATAATGCCAAGCTGAGGAACCTCGAGACACTGATCTACCGCTTGCAAAAACTCCACCGGTATGCCCTCCTTTTCCTTTCCAAGCAATAGTAGAATGGGCTGATCTGGGAACGTAAAGCCATTCAAAGATTGACTCGAAGACGTTTGCTCGAGGCCTACAATAAAGTACCCCTGGGCCTTGTAGGATCTCAGGAGAAGAAGTAGATTCTGTAAAGTAGCAGGAAAGGACCGACTTGATGCGTTAGATACAATAGATATGCCGAGTACTGCAAACAAAACTTCGAGTACGACAAGAAAGCTGGCCGTCATTGTGGTCGGTCTCTTCAAGACTCAGAACAGATCTTGGTAATTTAATGACAATAATCATTCGGCTCCATTCCCGATACAAATACATGCAGCAAACACACGTACCTCCTCCTTGCACTCCTCGATATCAATCCAGTCACCGGCGCTCGCACTAAAATTCTTGAAATTGTCCATCTTGGTAACACCAAGATCAGGAATGATCAGCTTTTTGGCGGCAAAAATCTCCGCAGTCCTCGTCAGACCCCCCAAGTTTGGCACTTTATCAATAAGAGAGGCGCAAACAACTAGGTCTTGCTTTCGCCTTCCGGCTACATTCCGTAGTCGCTTCTCTCGCAGTGTTTCCATAGCAAGATTTAGTTCGTCAATTGGAATTATCTTCCGTTGAAAGTTTACAAGGTCGTCGATGTTTCCCGCAATGACACAACCGTTGTCCTTTTCATCTCTTCCTCCTCCATCAGTTGTCATCATCTCTTCGATATGTTTCCATTGGGGATATTCCATCTCTTCGGCTTGATCGTAAGTTTCTTTTTGACATTGCTTCATAACGTCAACCATGTGAGTTGGAAAGGCCTCCCCACCTTCATCGACAGGGATAGTTAAGATTCCTTCTGCCGTACAGGATTTGTCAGCATCATACTGTTCAAAAAAGTTGGCCTGCTTATTTCTCAATCGTTTCATTTCCGGATTCTCGTCGAGGAAGCGATAGATTGACAGTAAAAACCAATCGCTCTGGTCTGTTATAGATATTTCCTTTGATGGATCCGGTGCTGTCACATCCACAACCATAGGTATGAGCACGTGAGTGAGCAACTGAGCAATACCACGACTAAAGCCTTGCGTGCTACCCAACCAAGGAATGATACCGGCAAGGACATTGTTTAGTGGAACGGCTTCGCGCGTTGTTCCTTCTTCAAATTGAGTAAAAAAATCTTGTTTGTATCTACCCACGATAAGATTTCCAGCGATGATCATGACAGACGTCACATGCGTCAACGAAAGGTCTCGACGCGTGATAGTCTTCAAAATAGCCTTTCCAAAAACAGAGGGATGATTTCGGGAGCACTGTAGGGTAAAAATCTCAATGAAGTATCGGATTTGTGAATGCAAAGGCTCCGCCATTGCCCTAAAGGCGTACTCGCAAACTTGGTTTGCAATGTCGTCAGTGACAAAGCGCGACAAAACACAGAGAGCCTGCCAACCGCGAATTTTATTGATGTAGTCTTCGGATCCAAGCATAACTAGATTGGGCTTCGTCCCCTCTTCAGGACAAACTTTATCCAGAAGCTTGAAAATCACGTAATGAATCAAGTCGTTCAAAACCCTAGGATGCACTTTGTCTAGATCGGGAAGACAGGACAAGAACATCAATAGGTAGCCTCTACCAATGCTTGAATCATCAATGCCCGCCGGTAAATCAAATGCTCCTTTCAAGTTTTCACCCCTTCCAATGGTCTGATTGCTTGCCGCATTATCGTATTTTGCTTCCTTGTAAAACGTCAACTCAACAATGTCGTTACGAAATGGGATAGCTCCAAGTCCAACTTTGCCTATATCAGATTCGGGACTACTTTCTTCCAACCATCCAGCTGTAACCCTGCATAAAACAACCTTAGCGATGTGCGATCGCATCGTGCCGGCGAGTATCATGAGTTTGCGGAAGGCATCGCGGATCGGTGTGGCTCCTGCAACAGGATCCTTCATCAGTCGTTCGTACTCTTGAAGAAGCAGTTTGGGATTGAAGATCAGCACGCAGAGTTCGTTCAGAAAATACACAGAATCTTTGCTCTTCGTACTTTCTTCCATCAGCGCCATCATGGCACTGATATAGTCTCCAACTAGGTCAGGGTCGCCTTCTTCTCCCTGTGGCGATTGAGACAACTCTTTCTTACCTGCCACTTTCATACAATGAAAGAAAGCCATCATTGCATCTACTGGGATTCCGTGCACTGCGTCGAAAGCGACCTTGCGAAAGTCATGCAGAAACTCATCAACGGCTTCGGAAGAGGTTTCACGTTCCTTGTCAGTCAACAGAATTGGCAAAAGACACGAAAGGGTACCCCACTTAGCAAAATGAAAAATGGAGCGCGCAACTTGTTCTTCGGATTTCTTTTGTTCTGGGCTCTTTTGGAATTCCAAAAGCAAACAAGATCGGCAAACCCCAACGAGATTGACCGAATCCGGCAATGATGCACCGCAAGATAGTGCAGCATACACCAACGCCAAGCTTCGAACGCCATCGATTCCGACCTTGGACGAGTCAACTGGGAGCTGGTCAATACTCTTGCCCAGCATCTCGTTCACGGCTTCTGAAATAGCCATACTTGAAGGATAAGCTTTGTGCAAGATAATGATCTGAGAAACAAGATTGGCGAAAGTAACCGACACCTTCTTTGCACCGCCAGACCTAGTGGCTCCCGCGAGCTCCTTTTTACTCGGATTTTCCGTCACCAAAAACGAAATATGATAAAGAATGAACTTCACACTGTTGGCTAGAATGGACTCAATATTGGGTGGGGGCGGCATCATTTGCTGGGTCTTTTTGTCCACAATCAAGTCGCCATTGCCCATGCCTGACAACAGCTGCAGACGACATCCTTCTTCGAGCAAAAGTAGGGCTCTGGTGACGCAATCTGCTTTTGACCATGCCGTTCCGACCATTGACACTGGTACATTAGCAACGCCTTTGTGAATGGCTGGCCAAAGCAGCTCACTGGCTGTCGTACCTGTCCCGGGCTTTGAAGTATCTGTTGCTCCAACAAGCGCACCGAGATAGGCAATCGCTCGAGCGAATTCTCGTTCTGTCTTGCTGGCACTCGAAACGGGCTCCCATGATGATCTCTCGTCGCCGGAAAGCGACAGTAGATCTCCTCGAACATAGGCAGCAGAAACTGTCGATGCGACCATTTCGATCCATTTCGAGTGCCCATCTTTTGTGTCCCCTAATTGATACAACCAAGCCTTTATTGCTACGTGGATTGGCAGTGTCTGTAGCTCGTCAGTGTCGTCTTCGGGAGCATCTGCGGATGATGCTGTGCCACGTTTGGTCTCTAAAACAATAGAATCAAACAGAGCGAGTATTTGAAGAACTACTTTTGGGTCAACTTGCGTCGTAGTTGTTTTTGTGTAGCGCAGCATAGTCGCTAATGCCTGCAGAAACGCTTCGTGTTGCAATCGAGTGACAGATGACATCGAAAAAAATTGATGCAGCGACGAAACAAGGTTTTCGAGCATGCTCGAATCAACCTCGAGAATTGAACCTTTGTCGATCATACCCTTTGCGAGAGCCTCCCAAACCAAAAGGACAGTTTTGGTGCGCATGTGAACCATTAGGGACGATCCATACCACACCTTGGACATGAATTCTATGACTCGATCTGCCGATTCCAGTGACAGGTAGTAGCGGGTCAGGAACTGCGACAACAATGGAGTAAGCTGTACCCGCTTTACTTGGTTATTTTCATTTTGATGGAGGTTGGTGCCAACACCTCCAAGCAGGCTGTCAAAAGCAGTCACAACAATTTCGCACAAAAAGTCCGGCGTCAGTATGGAAAGCGGCGCACCTTTCATTGCTGCTGCTGCTGTCTTTCCTTTTTTGTTCGGCTTGATTTTTTTGGTCCTGCTGCTTTCATTGTCGGAGCCGTCGATCGCAGTATTGACATCATTATTGCTACTGCTGTTTGCGTGCAGCAAAATTCCAGCTTGACCGTTCAATAACCTATACAGTGCCAATTTTCGAATTATTGGTTCTTCATAGCTGGTCAAGACTCGTGACAGTAAAAGTTTTGCCCAGTGCCAGGTCATGGTTGGTGGCAAACGTCCGGTATTGGAACCTTCTGGTCCTTGTTGTTGTTGCTGTTGTTGAGCGTGACAGGCGGTCATAATTTCGCAGAGAGTATCCCAAACTTGCTCGATCAAATGCTGCTGCGTTTCCATTTCGAGCGTTTCCATAACTTGAACATACTGTTTCCACAGCAATACATGAGGATCGATTTTTTGAGATTTGCTGGTTTTGCTCCTTTGTTTACCGCCATTACCGCCGCCATCGGTGCCTCCCTTTGTCTTTTTCTTCTTCTTTTTCGTTCCATCGTTGGCAATGGCAGCAGCAGCAGCAGCAGCTGTTGTGGTACTTGTCGATGATTCGTTTGTTGGCGATGGTGCCGATTCAGCATCCATTACAATTCCGGACGGAAGAATCATTCTCAATAAGAACAGTCCACGACGACGAAGCATTTGTGATTGTTGGTGCACCGTTTGTTCGGAAAGTCTCGCTTTTTCTGTCTTGAAGGGTCGAGGAATTCCCTGGCGCAAACAAGTGTGAATAAGTTCCCAAAGACAGACCTGATGAGTAGGTCTCGCTCGTTGAGCATTAGGATCAGGATCGTCGGTGCCGTTCCAATTGTCGTGAGGTTGAGGAGGCGGAGGAGGAGTCGTACTCGTAGTACTATACTTTGTAATCAAAGGTAATTCTCGTTCCAGTAGAGCCGGGATAATGGTGCACAAGATACTGGTAGTTGACAAAATGGAAAGTGGCACAGGAGTGTGATGACTGTTTGTCGTAAGAGCGGTGGAGAAAGTATTAGTATTTGTTTTGGATACTAGTGTAACGACAGCATTGTTCGTCAACGAAGAAGAATGATAAGCATCCCAGAGACAATGCCATAATTGATCCACCATTGCTTGAGCATCACTATTGGACCTCATCATTGTGCAAACGTTCTCAATCCAATAGGGCAACCACTCCATTGTCATGGGTCGCAACCATGCTACCATTTGTGACATTTGGGCCGCTTCATCGATGAATGATGATGACAAAGATGGTGATAACAATGATGACTGGATAGCTTGTCGACATGTGTTCGTCAGAGCTTGCATTATAAACTTGGAGTGTGTGTTAATGGTTGCCATGTTAGAATCACATTGTCCTTCGGCGTTGTCGCTATTAGCAGCAGCAGCAGCAATCGACGACTTGTGCAATCGCATCAGAACGCGTCCTTGGATTGTCCAAACCCATTCTGGATAACGATTATGATAATAATTGTGAAGGCTGAAAAAGTCAATACAATCTTGTAAGTCACTATCTTGATCGGCAGCAGCAGCAGCAGCAGCAGTAGTAGTAGTACCAGCCGTGGAAACATTAGCAAAGACGGCATCCAATATAGCTTCTGCAAAATCCAAACAATCCTGGGGAATGCGTTCTTGTTGGTGTTGAGAGAAGTGGTGGTTACTATCATTTCCACCACCATTACCACTACTACTATTGTGACTTTTATATTCATCAGAATCATGATTGCTCCATGTTGTTTGTTGTTTATTACCAGTACTAGTAGTAGACGACCAGTCGCAGTACTGGTAGTACTGTTGTGGTAAGTATTCCATCAACCATGGCAAAATGATTTGAATCAATCCTTTCAAAGGACGTTTATACGAAGAATTGTGTTCTTCATTCTTATTATTGTTGTTGTTCTTATTGTGCAACAACACCA
>Ga0100378_1006445_pt1 | contig 10589 bp, 8 predicted proteins | sample CryGeymeta201502_FD_81535 | JGI IMG/M metagenome (GOLD analysis project Ga0100378, IMG submission 81535) | Groundwater microbial communities from Crystal Geyser aquifers in Utah, USA - Crystal Geyser metaG 2015-02 | ecosystem: Environmental > Aquatic > Deep subsurface > Groundwater | place: USA...
AACCGTGCGTACGGGACCGTACACGGCTCTTTAAGGAAGATGTACCCAGTAATTCACATGCTTCCAGTGACGCAAGCGCCTGTTAGAGTGGATCCATAAGCCATGCTTTTCAAAATATTCATTAGAGAGTACACGCTCTATGGCTTTAGACCGAGATAATGCCCATCGTCCCTTGTTAGAGTAGACGGTTTTGGCTGCCAGTTTATGGAGTATCCCATGTTTCTTCAGGTATCTGAAGAGAAATTTTCTCCTTTTGAATTGCGAGATGAGTCGGGCCCTCAGTCGTCGTCTTATTCGCGCTTCAAGTGTCTTGAATTGAGCGGGATAGGCTGTTACCTGGAAGTAATTTGCCCAACCGCGATACCAAGTATTGAAGGCGTGAAGAGAGTCTTCGAGGGTTAGGTGAGTGCCTCTTGGGGTTAGCTCTTTGATTTTGCTTTTGGCGTTACGCATGGCTATTTTTGATATGGCTACCGTGGCCTTCACCATGGTCACGCCCAAGAACTTTACCTGGCTAGACTTGGCTACTTTGCTTTTGTCTTGGTTAACCACCAGCTTCATCTTGTTCTCAATAAATTGGGAGATGTTTTCAAAAACACGTTCGGCCGCTTTACGGGACTTAACAAAAATGTTACAGTCGTCAGCGAAGCGGACGAAGGATAGTCCACGTTGTTCAAGTTTCTTATCCAGCTCGTCAAGAATGACGTTGCTGAGTAGGGGACTCAAGGGTGAACCTTGTACAGAACCTACCGTAGTTACCTCGAAACCCTGTTTGGTCATCACGCCACTTCGTAAGGTCATCCCGATGAGGCGTAATACGCGCTTATCTTCAATAACCTTAGCTAGTTTTGCGATGATTTTGTCATGGTTGATTCTGTCGAAGAACTTCGACAAATCGATATCTACGACGAATTCTTTACCGCTTTCGACGTATTGCCGAGCATTTTCTATGGCCTGATGTTGGTTTCGGTTAGGTCTGAACCCGAAGCTATTGTCAGAGAACATAGGGTCAGGAATAGGCTCTATCACCATTTTAATGGCAGCTTGTACGACTCGATCCCTTACACAAGGGATCCCAAGCGCTCTTGTTTCTCCCGGTCTACCCGGTTTAGGTATTTCCACCTGGCGGACAGGAGCTGGTTCATAGCGCCAGCTGTTGAGTTCGTCTCTGAGCTGCGCTAGCTCTTGAGCTTTATTTTGTTCAAAGTCTTTGATCGAGATTTTATCGATGCCAGGAGAACCTTTGTTCTTTTTGACCTCGTTGAAAGCTCTTTCTAAAGTCTGTTGATGCACAATGACCTCAAAGAGTCTTCGTGTTTCGTTGGGTAATGATAGTTGTTTCATGTTCTCTGTTTGACTCCTTGCACGTTAATGTTAATCTGCCGAGTTTTCAAACCTTAAGTGTACGCTCTAAGGTTGTGTTGAATTCTCGTTAGAAATCGACCATGCCGGTCGCACCTCTAATTTCAAGTGAGGCACAAGATGTAAAACAATCGCACTCAGGATGTTTTATGACCAAATCATTTCGCGACAGCGACAATTTAATCCACAGTATCTGTGGGTAAAGATGTGAATAGGTCGTGAGAAGTGAGTTTTTATGCGGTCTTAGCCTGCTTTTAAATCTTGATTCACTTGAGAAAAACATCACGCGCGTTGTATGAAATCCGAGAAATATGCCTTGGGAAAATCAAATATCACGTTTATTTATACGTTTGTTAAGATCTTTGAGACGCTTGGACAAAATTAGCATTTGGGAAGCCGGTGCGGCACATGCTATGATAATTCTTTTTATTTTAGACTATGCATACGGAGTAAGCCATGTTTGAGAAAATTCAAGTGCCTAAGGTAGGTACGTCGATTACCGTGAATACCGATGGTTCGTTAAATATACCTAATCATCCGATTATTCCATTCATCGAAGGGGATGGTATTGGTATTGATGTCACACCGGCAATGTTAAACGTTGTGGATGCAGCGGTGGCGAAAGCTTACGGTGATGAAAAACGTATTGCATGGATGGAAATTTTTGCAGGCGAAAAAGCAACGAAGCATTATGGTTCGGATGATTGGTTACCCAAAGAAACGTTAGAGGCAATTAAAGCCTTTGTTGTTTCAATCAAAGGGCCTTTAACCACACCGGTGGGTGGTGGTATTCGGTCATTAAACGTTGCGATTCGTCAACAACTTGATTTGTACACGTGCTTGCGCCCCGTACGTTATTTTGAAGGTACGCCGAGCCCATTACGCGAGCCATGGAAAACCAACATGGTGATTTTCCGTGAAAACTCAGAAGATATCTACGCAGGCATTGAGTATCAAGCGGATACGGCCGAAGCAAAACAGGTGATTGATTTTTTACAAAACACCATGGGTGTTACAAAAATTCGTTTTCCTGAACACTGCGGTATTGGTATTAAACCTGTGTCACAAGAAGGAACCACACGTTTGGTTAAAGCCGCGATTCAATACGCGGTGGATCAAGATCGTGATTCGGTGACGTTGGTTCATAAAGGTAATATTATGAAGTTCACCGAAGGTGCTTTTAAAGACTGGGGTTACGATGTTGCACGTGAACATTTTGGTGCAGCGCTTTATCAAGGTGGGCCGTGGATGTCGTTTAAAAATCCTAAAACAGGCCGACAAATTATCATCAAAGATGTGATTGCTGATGCATTTTTACAACAAATTCTGTTACGACCTGAAGATTATGATGTGATCGCGACGTTGAATTTGAACGGTGATTATATTTCTGATGCACTTGCAGCTCAGGTGGGAGGCATAGGTATTGCGCCAGGGGCAAACCTAGGCGATGGAGTTGCTGTGTTTGAGGCAACACACGGAACGGCGCCTAAATACGCCGGCCAAGATAAAGTGAATCCAGGCTCGCTTATTTTGTCAGCAGAAATGATGCTTCGGCATTTGGGGTGGCATGAGGCTGCAGATTTAATTATCCAAAGTATGGAAAAAGCAATCAAAGCAAAAACCGTGACGTACGATTTAGAACGTTTAATGCCGGATGCAACGTGTTTAAGCTGTTCTGGATTTGCCGATGCCATGATTCAACATATGAATTAAATATAAATTAAATATAAATTAAATATAAATTAATTTTTTGAAAAATAGGGAGGGATGGGCCGAGTTTACTGGCTTCATCCCTTTTTTTTATTTTGCTTTCTAAATTAAGTTTAAATAAGCGTATCGATTTACTGGCTAAATGAGATGGGAGATACTATAAAAATAGTAAGAGGAGTTTGTGATGCCGAAGGGAATAATAACCGAATATGTTGAGCGCGTCGTATTGGAATCATCGGTTGTTTCGGTACTTGAAATACCCAAAAAATACAGCGTTGTGTTGTATAACGATGATTACACGCCGATGGGTTTTGTGGTTGAGGTCTTAAAAAGATTTTTTTTATTAACCGAAGAAAAGGCAACGCAAGTGATGATGGAAATACATAAAAAAGGGCGTGCGGTTTGTGGTGTATATACACGTGATGTGGCCGAAACGATCGTTGAATTGGTTAATGATTGTTCAAGAAAAAATCAGTATCCGTTGTTGTGTGTTTTGGAAGCTGACGAAGCTTAAGCCATAGCCATATAGGAGCAACGACTATGTTAAATAAAGAACTGGAATTCACGCTAAACTTAGCTTTCAAAGAAGCCCGCGAAAAACGCCATGAATTTATGACCGTTGAGCATTTACTTCTTTCCTTGTTGGATAATCCAGCTGCGGGCAATGTGTTACAAGCCTGTGACACAAATATCGATATTCTACGACGTGATTTGATAGAGTTTATTGATGAAACCACGCCTAAAATTCCAGAAATTGAGCTTGAACGTGAAACGCAACCGACGCTAGGGTTTCAACGTGTATTGCAACGTGCGGTGTTTCATGTCCAATCGGCGGGTAAAACAGAGGTGAGTGGCGCCAATGTGTTAGCGGCTATTTTTAGTGAGCAAGAAAGCCAAGCGGTGTATTTTTTAAGGCGCGAAAATATCACACGATTGGATGTGATTAATTATATTTCGCATGGTATTTCTAAACAACAACGAGACAATTTGCACGATAACAGGGGCACATCGTTTGATGAAGAAATGATGGGGGGGGAGGCACATGAATCTCCACTCGAAAGTTATTGTTTAAACCTCAATAAACGTGCGCTAGCAGGAAAAATAGATCCCTTAATTGGTCGAGAAGAAGAGGTGCAACGTAGCATACAAGTGCTCTGTCGACGTAGAAAGAATAATCCTCTCTTAGTCGGTGAAGCCGGTGTGGGTAAAACCGCGATTGCAGAAGGTTTGGCTCGACGTATTGTGAATAAAGAAGTGCCCGAAGTGATACAGCATTGTGTTGTGTATGCACTGGATTTAGGTGCCTTGCTTGCGGGTACAAAATATCGAGGTGATTTTGAAAAACGCTTAAAATCTGTATTAAAACAACTAAGCGAACAAGATGGGGGTATTTTGTTTATTGATGAAATTCATACCATCATTGGTGCAGGTGCTGCTTCAGGTGGGGTGATGGATGCTTCAAATTTGATTAAGCCACTGCTTGCCAACGGTGAACTCAAATGCATGGGATCAACAACCTATCAGGAATATCGCGGTATTTTTGAAAAAGACCGTGCATTGGCTCGACGCTTCCAAAAAATTGATGTAAGAGAACCGACGGTTGATGAAACGTTTGAAATCCTAAAAGGTCTCAAAGGACGTCTTGAAAAACATCATGGTGTTAAATTCTCGGTTCCTTCGCTACGACTTGCGGCTGAGTTGTCGGATAAATACATTCATGACCGTTTTTTACCGGATAAAGCGATTGATGTGGTCGATGAAGCCGGGGCGTATCAAAATTTATTAACCGTTGCTAAGCGTAAAAAAATTATCAGCGTCACCGAGATTGAAGAGGTGGTGGCTAAAATCGCAAGAGTTCCTGTCAAAACCGTGTCTGCACGCGATAAAGATGTGCTTAAAAATTTAGAGCGTGATTTAAAATTGCTTGTTTATGGGCAAAACGAAGCGATTACCGCGCTTTCCTCGGCGATAAAGCTTGGGCGTTCAGGATTGCGTGCTGAAGAAAAACCCGTCGGAAGCTTTTTGTTTACAGGGCCTACAGGGGTGGGTAAAACTGAAGTCACTCAGCAACTCGCCAAAGTCTTAGGTATTGAGCTGATACGCTTTGATATGTCTGAATATATGGAAAAACATACCGTATCTCGCTTAATCGGTGCACCTCCAGGGTATGTCGGTTATGACCAAGGTGGTTTGTTAACTGAAGAAATTCATAAACATCCTCATGCGGTCTTGCTTTTGGATGAAATTGAAAAAGCACATCCCGATGTTTTTAATTTGTTATTACAAATTATGGATCACGGGACGTTGACCGATACCAATGGCCGTGAAGCGAACTTTAGGAACATTGTTTTAGTCATGACCAGTAACGTGGGTGCGCAAGAAATTAGTCGAAACTCACTGGGATTTTCTGAGCAAAATAATGTGCTGGATGGCGCGGAAGTCTTAAAACGACAGTTTACGCCTGAGTTTAGGAATCGTTTAGATGCAATTATTAACTTTACGAGCCTCGATACACACACGATTGGTCTTGTGGTTGATAAATTCATCATGGAGTTAGAAGAGCAATTGAGTCAAAAAAATGTGTCGTTGACGGTGGATCAAGCCGCACGCGCATGGCTCATTGAGCATGGGTATGACAAGAGCATGGGGGCACGTCCTATGGCGCGTTTAATTCAAGATCAAATTAAACAGCCCTTGGCTGAAGAATTACTCTTCGGTAAGTTAACGAACGGTGGTCATGCGAAGTTAACCTTGAAAGATCAAAAGCTGTATTGTGAAACTAACAGTTACCGTGAAGGGGTGTGTTAAGCGGTTATTTTTTACTCCACGCAGTACCATCATACCCCGCATTTCATGCGGGGTACTTCTTTAAGACAAGTCTGAACTAACGGAAGGTTGGCTTAAGTTGTCAGCATCAGCAGCAGCAGCAACAACATTGTTTTCTGTTGAAAAAACACCGATATTCATTAAGGCGACTGCATCCGACCTTAAATTAGAGGTATCTGTATGGAATGATATGATGTCTGTGACATAACTCACTCCAGCAGATATTTTCAGGAGCAGTGCAAACGTAGCGCAAAACGCGGCAGTTGTTAAAAGAAATAAGCCGGGAGCCGAGCAGAATGTAACCAAAGAGATGCCCATAGCTATTCCTACAGCTAAGGTGCTTAAGTCATGCTCAACCGATAGCTCGCCTAACGCTTCGTTGAAAGCCAGCAGTGCTAGAGCTGTAAGAGCAAAAAAGCTAACTGAGCCACAGGTCCAAGCAAGCGTTACAGCTCCAGCCTCAACAATCACAGCAAGGAATACGAGCACAGCAATGGCTATACGGTAAAGCCAGATGTTGATGGCGTGATCGTTTAATAATAAATGCAATTGCTCGGCATTGGCTTTATCTTGGCCGTTAGATTTGAGATGAGTGTCTAGGCGGGCAAGTAATTCTACGGTATATGCGTCATAAATATGATGAGGAGTTGAGATACCAAAGGTTTCGGATAGATTATTTTCTGAAAGCTGGGCACGAATAGCCTCCTGATACTTTTGGATTAAAGTCAAGTAGTCGGCGTTAGGATAGTCTTGCATCACCTCAGTTGAGGGAGTATAAATTTGTGTGTAATTTTCAGGAAAATATGACATGTTATTCTTTATAATAGATTTGTTTGGTCTCGTATTATACAGGCGAATGAAAATGTATCAATACGTTCAGTAAGTATTGTATTCTGAAGCTTCATAATCCAGTGATGACACTTCAATTTCATGCACAGATAACTCCCAGTTATAATCATCACTGACACTCACCAGTTCGTCGAGCAATTCATCCTGCGTTAGACAATCTAGATCCAAATCTCTATTTTGAAAAAGTATCCGCTTGAACGGAAACATTTGATTGTAATTAGGGTTTTTGATGGCCTTTAAGATGGGTTCCATGGCACGGGTTTCTCCCCATGTAGCTTGAAATAAGCCCAAAGGTGTTCTGCGATAACTGCCGACGATACGCACAAGATTTAAAAAATAAAAGGTGAGCTCGTCATCATTCAATATAGATTTGTACGATACGTCTTCGATTAGTTTGTTTAGTAAGCGTCCTTTTTTACCTCCAAAGCTTAGGTAGGGTATATAGCTGCTTGTATACTCATAGCGACTCAACGAAGACATATGTTCAAGACATTGCTCCATCCACATTTTTAATGCCACGGTTTGTGCTTCATTATTTTTTTTTGGTAGGTTCTGTCGATTATAAAACATCAAGGTGCGATTGGGTGATGGAAGGGGATGATGTTCGTCACCTAGACACCTTATGCTGGCATGATCTTCATCATGGTCTAATGGATTGGGGCGTGGTAACTCAAAAAAATTTGGATTATCGTCTGTAGTTTGCACCTCGGCATCATAAAATTTAGGTTTAATGGTATGCACGAACGCTGATATGATCCGCCTAGGAGCTGATTTTTTAGCCATATCTTCTGTAAATTGTGTCTCGCGCGTCTCGTAATGGCGTTTGTGACCACCTATTTGCTCATCGTTGCTGGACAGTAAAGCTGTAATACCAGGAGGTTTATCTCGAGGATATAATTGAGTATAACTATGTTCAATAAAACGTATCAACGATGCAAGGGAATGTTTTTCTTCATTCATAAAATGAGGGTTGTCGACAATCGACGTCAGCGTGTTTGCTGCCGTATCGACAGCCGCTAAACTCCCTTCCATTTCCTCCATCATATTACTAAAAATACTTTGCATTTGAGGGCTAATGCCCTCGTGACTTGAGATAGTTTCTCCTGCACGGGTAAGTTTTTGATTAAACGTTCTAAACTCTTTTTTAATTTTGTTGAGGTAGTGAAGAAAAAAAAGCTTAAACTCTTTTTCTTGTAAAAAAACAGGATCTAAATCACGCACTGCTGCAATGGCGTCTAATATTTTTACTAATTGAATGAGTTGATCTTCTTCCATAGGAAGCTTGTAAATTTGGCGCATAAATGATTTAGATGATAACGGCATATGACGAGTAAAAAGTTCAACACGCCAAGAAAAATAACCATCGTCAATGTTATTTGCTTGTCTTGCCTGAAAATTAATGGCTTCAATTTGCTGTCGACCGGAGCGCTGCATTTTTAAGTTTGGATTGAGATACACTTCCATGTTCAGTGTGGAGCGTGAAGTCACGTAAGAATCAATACTGGCGTCATCATCATAAACATGACCGTGTTGAGGTGAATAATACGCCGCCTCAGGATTCGAACCTCTTGACATGCTTTGTTCGTTCTGTGCTAATTGATAGCTGTTTCCTGTATCCACATCGGTTCGAAGTGCCGCCATCAATAAGGTGAAAAAAGGTATTAAACGCCGCCCGCTAATTCGCGCAGCACTTGCAGTTTGAATAAAGCGATTGGATTGATCTTGCATAGCAATCGGTTCGATAAAGCGTTGATCGAGCGAGGCTAGGCCTTCAGCAAACTTACTCCAACTGGGCTCTCCGTATGAAGCTGTTCGTTCTTGCAAAGCGGTGACTAACGCTGCACGATCTGCATAAGGCAGGTGCGTAAAAATAATCAAAATATCAATCAGTGTGGTGACGTTATAATTAAGGTAAGGGATTTCTTGGAATTTTTTTATATACGGTTGAAAAACATCCACAATGGCATTATTGTCCTGAAGAACCAGCGTTAATTCATTAAAATGTGATGAGATAAGGTCGGCTGCACGTTCGTCCGGTACGGGCATGTTCGCTTCTTTGCTTTCGTGCTGATAGAGTAATTTGAACAGGGCCGTATTTAACGTACCCAGCACGCGATGTGATGTGTTGGTTAAGTCTGCTAGATTAAGGGTATTCATTTGATCATAGCGATACGCTTGATGTAAGTTTCTAACCAGTAATTGAACAGACGTAATATATTTGAGTAATTGCTCTGACTCTTGGTGCACATGCCCAAACATATCGCGATGTACTAAAAAAGGTGCCTCTTGAGGGTTTAAAAGTGAGTTAATTAAAATAAGTACGCGATGACAGTATTTCACACATTCATCGACGGAGAGGTGATGCCCTGTTCTTAAGTCGCCAGGATGTTGAAGGTTCCATAGCAAGTTACCCAGCGTTATCATAATAAAACGGGCTGAGCGCCAGTTGTTTAAAAAATTTCCTTTTTGAACAACGTATTTACCAGCAGAGAGCAGGGTATATTGCTTATACGATTCAAAAGCACGCTCAATTTCTGCTAAAGCCTCGGGTAATGTAACGCGTAAAAAGGTATCAATCAGTGTGCGTACTCTGTCCACCGCGTTCATGCTCGCCAGCGGTTTTAAAACTTTGGTGTCCATGGTATAAAACGGCAGAACAAAATACATGGTCTTTGCACCGGGCTCTGCGGCTTCAATCCGTCGAATACCTGAGTAACGCATCAACCATAATTCTTTTTCAAGCTCAAGATAATAGGACCGTATTAATTTTTGCTCGAACGTTGGTTTAGGTGTTACACCGGTTTCACGTACTCCAAACATTGAAACTTGCTCTATAATTTCTTCTTCGAGCTTCGCATGTTTTTCGCCGACGGTTTTCCAGTTTTTAGACACCACATGAACGGCGCCTGCAAGGCCAAGCACCACGCCACCAGCGACAATGGCTGCAGCCGTTTGATTGTGTGAAATGATGGATGTCACACTCATCGCACCTTCTCTGAACGTTTCAAAACGCTCTTCGACTCGGGCGGGTATGTTCTCGAGGGGTGGCGGGTTTCTATCCGGGCTTTGATTAACGGCTGCGCGATAGGCCATTTGTAACATACGTGCTTCGAGTGTTCCAGGCATACATTCATCCTTGAATGTGATTGAATCTCTTCTACTATCGGCCAGAATTTTATCTGTTGTCAATGCTGTTGTTTTTAATTTGTCTGATTATACCATGTCATGGATGATTGGGCTGATTTTCAACATCAGGTTTTTCTAAATCAGATGCCTGCGAAGGATTGTTTGCAAAAATCCCCGTGTTGATTAACGTGCTAACATCTGGCATGGTTACGGTCTTCAGAAACAGCAGCTTTATCCAAAGCTACGGGTGACTGGGTGCTCCGTCTTGATGCGGATGAGTGGGTCGATGAAAAACTCAACGCATTATTTTTAAAATGATTTAGGAGGGGATTTCATGAAGAAAAATAAACTAACTTTGAAAGATTTTTGTAGTAGTAGCAGTTCAGATTATTATACTCAAGCAGAGATAAGACTGCGTCAGGCAAAGGATTCGGGCTTACGTGATGAACCGTCTCGATCAGTATGCTTTTTTTCAACGATTGACCCATCAAACAAAACAACAAAGAAGACAAAGCAAACAGATTCTCAAACAGATGCTAATGATCCAAACATGAATACATCGATAAAGTAATTCAGCGGTAGCCACGTTTTGGCAGCAATTCTAATTTTGAATTTATCGCTTCGAACTCTGGCATTTAAACAAAAAATTCAATAGGCTACTCACACGCACAGGAGCAACTTGGATTTAAGGATGTCGGGACAGGTAACAAACCATC
>Ga0100378_1006448_pt1 | contig 10587 bp, 9 predicted proteins | sample CryGeymeta201502_FD_81535 | JGI IMG/M metagenome (GOLD analysis project Ga0100378, IMG submission 81535) | Groundwater microbial communities from Crystal Geyser aquifers in Utah, USA - Crystal Geyser metaG 2015-02 | ecosystem: Environmental > Aquatic > Deep subsurface > Groundwater | place: USA...
TTTTAGTGTGCTTGGGGGCGGGCTCGAACCGCCGACCCCTTCCTCTTCAGGGAAATGCTCTACCAACTGAGCTACCCAAGCAAATTTACACTTTCAATAGTGTAGTCAGCATTGTACCTGTTTTCGAAGTATTTTCAACCCAATTGATTGAATTACTGACTCCTTAGTAAATCTAGTATTTGTTTGGCATTATTGGCTGTGTCAGTAAAAGTAGTTGGATTGTTGGAATCCCCACCTTGAGCCCCAACCCCCAGCATAGTCGACAGTGAATTCATAAAGAATGAGTAAAACAAAAGTGGTAGACCAAAAATGACCAAATACAATACCACCTTAAACCAAAACCCTGTTCGAGCACGCTTATCCAATTTTTTCAAGAGCTGATTGTTCTCGGTCAAAAGTTGGTTATTTTCACGCGTCAATTTTACCATATCAGCCACCTCATTCGGTATTATTTCCATATTGCCAAATTATACCAGATACCTCGGGCTCTCTCATGCCAAATATGCTATTCTAGTGGCTAATTGCCCCTGTAGTTCAATGGATAGAACGATTCCGTCCTAAGGAGGAGATCCTGGTTCGATTCCGGGTAGGGGCACTAAGCAAGTTAATACTCTATTTCTGGCAATAGTATATATTAGAACATGGTGACTTATAATTTTATGTTACCATATTAATATATGAGTAATAGTGAACGAAAAGTTGCAGTTTTTATTGATGCCTCAAATGTTTGGCAAGCCCAGAAGGTTAAAGGGAAGATGTTTGATTTTGAGAAACTTAAATCTTATGTAACAAGTAAATATAATGCTGAGATGGTTACTTATTACTATTACACAGCTTATCCCGCAGATGGCACTCGCGATTACAGTACTGACGGAAAACATAAATTTTTTACATATCTAAAAAAAGGACTTGGTTTTGTTGTCCGCAAAAAAGAGTTAAAGCGTATTTCTATAGAGACTGAGTTAGGAAATGCTGTACAAGAAAAAGGCAATATGGATGTTGAAATGACCATCGATGCCATACACTACAAAGACCACTTTGATATCGCCATTTTCTTTACTGGTGATTCAGACTTTCTGGCGCTTATTTCATATCTCAGAAACGCCGGAAAAAAAGTCTTTGTGTATTCATCACGTAACAATATTTCTTCAGAGTTGCGCACTGGCACTGATGGTTATACTGATATTCTCACAGTCAAAAAAGACATTTGGGGTAAAACGCTTAAACATCGCGCTCAAAAATAGAAACAGCCCTCCGTGAGAAGGGCTGCCCTAGGATGTAAAACCCTTTCAGTCCAAGGACCGAAAGACATGAGTACTATATCATTTCGCCAGCGAAAATCAATCAAGCGCACGTTAACAATGTAATGGAAATTCTAGTTAATAACTTGTGACAACACTTGCAAAAACAAAAGTAGAAATTGAATATATTGATTAAACGCTACCAAAATCGTCCAGTCGTCACTTTTATGAAAAAGTATTTTGTCCCTGCGTGTTTTTTCTTTGCAAATTTTGTAAGATCACCGAAATCAAAAAAAACAAAAAAGATTAGGTTTTGATCATATTTTTGCTAGATCAAGCTGATAATTATCTTGATTGTATCTTTTTCCATCTCCATATATTTCATTTTCTAGGGTAAAAATCTTTTCAAAACCTAGTGATTCATAAAGTTTTATGGCTGAAATTTGGGTTTGGTTTACACCCAATTGAAGACGGCCTATGCCCTTGGTGCGTGCCACCTCTATAACATGTTTAAGTAATTTTCGTCCTAGTCCACGACCTCGGTATTCAGGATCAGTCCAAACTCCAGTCACAAGCCAAACCCCATCAGTATTCTGTCTGAGTCCTGCAGTTGCTATAAACCTCTGATCATTTTCGATTACAAAAATCAAATTATTTCTGGCTAATCCTTCCCAGGTGGTTGGCGGTACTCTTCGTGTTTGTTCTATGTTGTCACCAAACGCCTGAGGACTTTCCTCAATTAGTCTTGTGCGAATATCACGAAGTTTTTCCCATTCTGGCTCAGTTACCTGGCGTATGGTATATGAGGGTATATTTTCAATTGATTCCATTCATTATGGACAAATTATAACAAAAACATGAATACTATTCATGTTTTTATTATACCACGCAGAATATCAATCTACACTCCCAACAACTCCTTCACTTTATCTTCGTCAAAGCCGACGATGATGTCATCGTCAATCTTGATGACTGGGACACCCATTTGGCCGGTCATTTCGACCATCTCTTGGCGTTTTTCAAGATCAGTGGCTACATCGTTGTCGGTAAAAACAACATTGTTCTCGGTAAAAAACTCTTTGGCCAGGTGACAGAAATGGCAAGTCGGGGTACTGTAAATGGTAACTGTTTTACTCATATAAATAAATTTACGTTAATTTAATACCATATTAGTATACCGAATTATTACCAATTACCAAAATTTATATAAGTATGATAGTCGGACTTCGGTACCACGGTAGTCGGACTTTAGATTATTGCCAAAATTTGTACCACGGTTTAGTGGTTGTGGGGGTGGTTAACGGTAGGGGTTCTATATTATTTGTGGCTGTTTTATCATCAAGAATAATGACCACCTTCTCCCCTTCTCGCGCAACATCAAAATTTCGGCGCATCTCGGCTTCAATACCACGGTCATTGGATAAATAATCTACCTTTTTTTGCAACATATCTTTTCGCTGTTCGAGTGACTGTAGTTCGGCTTCGGCTTCAGTTTGTCGTCCGGCCATTTCTCGTTCAATGATATAGCGGTTATAAACTGAGTGAGCCAGATATAAACAGGCCAAAGCCAAAAGAGCCAGTATGACAGGAGAGTAGACAACTGCTCGCCAAGAGCGCTTTTGGTAAAAGTTAAGCATGTGGTAGTATTGTAGCATTATGTGCCCCACTAGAAATAGTGAGGTTTAAATTAAAAAATTATCAGCGTTACTAAACACAGGTTTCTAATTTCTAACAATATGAGTTTTTTATATCACCGACACACCAAACGAGCTATTAAATGGATTTTCGGGTTCTTCGCTTTACTGATTATTATTAGTATGATTTTTGCTTATTCCGGTGGGGGTGCATTATTCTCCTAATCATAAAGACCACTCCAGCAACTATTCTGAAGACCTTGAGGAAACTACTACTCCAACGGAACTGATAATATTCAGCACTATTACTGAACACTAAAATAACGGTCATCCGATGACCGTTATTTTAGTGTTTATTGTAAAATGGTAGACAATCTTAAATTAAACATGGAAAAGTGAATTATTTTGAGATCGATGCGAGGTGAATGAGGAAAATAATTAGAGACGTACCTTTTGTACATTGGGGATTATTTTTTCGAAATCCAACGAGGTAGATACTCAAAATCAATCGCTTTTTAGCATTTTCATGAAAACTTCAGGGGAAATGTTGACTCGCCCCTTTCCCAATTCCAAGGCCTTTTTCTTACCTCTTTTTTGCTTCTCACGTAGTTTCATTTTGCGGGTAATGTCACCACCATAGAGATAACCAGTAACATCTTTTTTCAAAGCAGAGAGAGTTTTGCTGGCAATAATTTTACCTCTGACCTTGGCCTGGATTTTGGTGACAAATTGCTGACGGGGTAGATTGTCGTATAGTTTATCAACTGTCGCCCTAGCATCGAATTCAGCCCGTCTATCACCCACCACTCGAGAAAAAGCCGTTATCAACTCTTCAGCTACTAGCACATCCAGACGAACGACTGAAGCGGGACGAAGCTCCGCTATCTCATATGAGAGTGAGGCGTAGCCACTACTGGCATTTTTCAGTTTATCAAAAAAATTTCTCATCAATTCACGGAGAGGCATTTCAATTGTCACTAAGTTGCGACCATCGGTTAGAACTTCTGTTTCCAATACACCTCCCTCATGATCAAAAAGTAAATTCATGATATTCCCCACATATTCAGGCGGAGAAATTATCTGCCCTAAAAGCCACGGCTCACGAATTTTGGCATTTACCCCATATTCAGGAAAACGAGAAGCCGCATAAACAGACTCCACCTGCCCGTCAGCATAAGTCACTTCATAAGCGATAGATGGGGCAGTGATAATAATTTCAATAGCAAACTCTCGGCGTAATCGTTCAGTAACAATCTCAAGGTGAAGCATACCTAAAAAACCGCAGCGAAAACCCCGACCGAGGACACCAGATGATTCTTCTTCATAAGACAGCGACGAGTCGGATAATTTAAGTCGGTCTAATGCTTGGCGCAAAATTGTAAAGTCATCCTGACTATCGGGAAAAATAGAGGCCCAGACAACTGGTCTAGCTGGAGCATAACCAGGCAAAGGTGGAGCTGGTTTTTTCTCGAGTGTTAATGTATCTCCTACGGTCGCAATCCCCGGCTCCTTGATACCAGTCACGATATAGCCAATCTCACCAGCACCTAGCGAATCAACTGGTACTTCTGTTGGAGTTACCATCCCCACCTCAAGAGCAGTAAAGCTCTTGCCACCGGCTACAAAGCAGAGTTGATCACCTTTTTTCACCTCCCCATCAAAAACCCGCATAAAGACAATCACTCCGCGATGATTGGAATACTGAAAATCAAAAATAAGTCCCCGAAAGGCATCAAGCGAACTTAAGCGCGGTGGCGGAATACGTTCACAAATAGCCTCAAGAAGGTCCGGCACACCTTCACCTGTTTTACCTGATACCAACAAAATATCATCCCGAGTGCAGTCAAGCAGTTTCATCACTGCCTCACCAACCTCATCAGGACGCGAGTGACCCATGTCTGTCTTTGTTAAGACCGGAATGATTGTTAGTCCTTGCTCCTTGGCCATCTGGAGAGTAGTGAGCGTTTGGGCTTGAATGCCTTGAGTACTGTCAATCAAAAGAAGTACTCCTTCAACAGCATGAAGAGCTCGGGAAACTTCGTAAGAGAAGTCAATATGACCAGGAGTATCAATGAGATTGAGTTGATATTCAACCCCGCCATGCTGATAGCGCATTCGTACGGGTTGCATTTTGATCGTAATACCCCGCTCCCGTTCCAGCTCCATTGAATCAAGTACCTGTTCTTTCATCTTTCGTTGGTCAACGGTTTTGGTATGTTCAAGCATCCGGTCAGCCAAAGTGGACTTGCCGTGGTCAATATGAGCAATAATACTGAAATTTCTAATTGGAATCGTCATAGATACGGCTACTTTACCTTGATTATAGTCAAATTACTAGGGATGGTTTTTTGGTAATTAATAAATATTGGTTAACTCATACGTAATGAAGCTCTAACTAAAAACATAAAAACAATCCAGGATGATGAAGATGTGGATCGCTTCGTTGCGACTCGCGAAGACGGACGGTGTGGATTGACTGTCCACGCAGGCAGGCCGCGCTATGGCTCACAAAAACGGACACTACAGAGTGCTCGAAAAAACATCGTCTTCGCGAAGAATGAAACGGAGCGAAATGACGTGGCGATCCATGATGACGGACGGACGGACGGTGTGGATTGCCTGATTTTCACTCAAAAAAACGGTATATTTATAAAGATGATGATGGCCGTTATTAGATATTGTTCGAGCGTTGCAGACAACATTATAAAGATTTTTTATTTATGGCGACAAACTTTGCCTAGGAAGTTATTAGATACAAGGCGACAAGTTGTTTTGGAACGAGCCGTACTTATTGTATGGTGAATGACAAAATAACGCAGGCAACGAAGTAGATGATTACTTCCTGGGCGAAGTTTATAGGACGTCTGGCTGAGGGGCCACCACATCCGTCCTAAACAACTTCGTTCTGAAAGAGCGATGAATCTCTCTCAGTTCAAGCGAGCCAAGCACGTAATAGGTGGCAACAACGCCCACTATTCCCACAATACCAGCGGACAAACCCTGAATGAAAATTCCCAAAAAAGTATCTTGATTGACACCCTCAACAACAAAATTGAGTGTGCCGTAGGCAAATAAGCCACCCATAATGGCAGCCAGAGTGGCTACCGCAATTTGGTGGCGTAAAATACCAAACGAAAGATCAAATGTCCGTCTCAATAAAAACATCATCAAGATTACTTGGACAAAAATACCTATTGTAAAACCAAGTGGCAGGGTTAGGACTTCAGTACCGGATACATCATGGAGACGGAAAATAGAGGCAACAAAGAAGCGTACTGAGCTCGAAGACTGAAACCAAAGATAGATTGTATAAGCACTAACAGAACCTACTAATGTCCCAACCAGTGTCAAAATAAAAGGAATCCGAGTCCGACCGCCGGCATAAAAGGCGCGTACTAGAAGTAACAGTATTGACTGAGCAGTTAAAGACACTACAAATAGCCCAAGAGCCGCTGCTGTCAATCTGGTATCGTGCCAATCAAATGATCCACTTCCCAGCAATACTCGAACAATTTGCGCACGCAGAACAATTACCAACGCAATAATGGGGAGTGACCAAAAAATAATATGTCGCAGGGCCGTGACGACAAAATCATTAAATTCTTGGTGTTTCTTTTGCGCCAATAATTCAGCCAGAGTTGGAAAAGCGGCCACTGAATAACTCATACCAATAATCGCCAAGGGAACCGATTGCAGATTATAAGCAAACTGAAGAACAGACACTGAACCAACGGTCATCACACTAGCCAAGCTAACCAAGACAATCAAAAGTAACTGGTTTAATGATAGTGTAATAGCTCTCGGGATAGCCACTTTCCCAATCTGACGTATTAGTTTCCAATCAATATTTAGAGTCAATCTGAAGGCGAGAGCACTACGATAGACTAGAGGTATTTGGACAGCTACATGCCCTAAAGCTCCCAATACCACCCCTAACACTAGCCCCACCAAGCCAAATATTGGATATAAAACTACCGCCCCAATTATAATACCAATATTATAAACTAGAGGTGAAATGGCATAAATAACAAAACGGTGTTGTAACTGAGTCACTACCCCTAATAAACTTGAAATACCTAAAAGTAGTGGCTGTAACAGCAAGATGCGTAATAATAAAACCACTTCTACCTGAGATTCGCCAGAAAAGCCAGGGAAAAAATAAGTAACCAGAACCGGAGCAATAATAATTGTAATGATGGATACTACGGTATAAGCCAGCAAGAAAATGGTAAACATCTGACTTAATACTAATCGTCCGACTTCATTGCCCCCTTGCCTGGACCGAGAGACAAACGGTAAAAGCACATACACTGATAGAACGGAAGCAAAAAGAACGAAGAGCAAATCAGGAATTCTAAAGGCAGCGTAGTAAATATCAAGCTCATACCCTGCTCCGAATTGATTGGCTAAAATACGATCACGTACTAATGCTAAGATTTGAGAGGCCAAAGTAAACAACGCCAGCACATAGGCCGCCTGATGAAGACCGCGAATTTCTCGGTAGAATAAATTAATAACTTTCGCAACCATAGTTAAAAATTATTGCGTGTTTTCTGGAGAAACAATTTCAGCAGAGCTCTCGGTAGATGGCTTTTCTGCCGAAGTTGCATTTACTGGTTTAATTAAATCCGTTTGCGGATCTTCGTTAGTGGTGGTGACCTGATTTTCTGTCACCACTGAATTTGGTTCAGTTACTAATTTTTCGGCATTAAATATAGATGGGCTAATATTGCCTTGGTTTATTTCATTAATCACTTTTTCTACCAAGCTATTGTCTGGATTTAGATTTTGAACTATTCTCAAATCAGAGATAGCTTTTTCTTTTTCACCAGTAACTAGATATTGTTGGGCGCGTAAATAAAGAGCATTAGCATAACTAGGATTTAATGTTATCGCTTTTGTGAAAGAATTTATCGCTTCTGTTGGTTTGTTGTTGGCGGCCTGAAGGACCCCTAATTGATAATGCCGACCAGGATTAGATGGATCTAATATTACTAACACCTCGGATGAAGCGATAGCTTTCTCAATGTCGCCACTAGCAATATCAATTTGAGAAATCAGAAATAGGGCATCAGTATAGTTTTGCTTTAATTGTAAGGCCTTAATTGCCTTTTCTCGCGCCCCGATGTTATCGCCGGTACGAAAGGCAATAGCCGCCTCTTGTAAGTCATAATATGGGTTTTGCGGATCTAGTTTCCGCGCTTCATCAAAAGCACTCTTGGCACTAGTAGATGCATTTTCATAATTTAGGGTGGCTAGAACAGCGTAAATATCACCTAAGGTAGACCAATTACGAACATCATGACGATTCTGATTTATAGCAGTTTTTGCATCTAAAATTGCCTCAGCAAATAAATCTTGCAGTTTCTGTTTATCGTCAGCAGTTGGTTCAGAAAGCGTAAGTAAATAATTTATATTAAGTAACTGATAACCAGCTCGATCGCGGGCGTAAACATCTGCTGGATAAAGATTATTGGCATTATCCAAATATTCTAAGACGGTAGCTAATTGCTCATCACCGGCCGGTATTTTAGTAATATTGGCATAAGTATTGTAGGCAGTAAATTGCCGCACTGCACCATAACCAACTGCAACAGCCGAAATGATGACAACCATCACTAACGAAATCAAGACAAAACCGGTTCGAGCGCTAGTTAAAAGATTGATTAATCTTTGTCCTCCGGGTAGTAAAGACCTTCTGGCCACTAAAACAATGCCAGTTGAAAATGCCCCCACTATCAGTATAACTGGTCCTGGAACATAAATAATAGACATAACCCATACAAATAGAGAGGTAACAAAAGAAATGGTTCCAATATAGTACCAAAATCTATCAGTTTCTTGCCCTTGAATTAGCATCTTAATACCAGTATAGATAAACAAAACAAAAAATATAAACCATGCTAGAACACCGAAAATACCAGTCGTCACAAACCAAGTCGGGACATAACCACTACCAGCTGAAAAGGTAGTATTCCAAAATATTGTTTGATTAATTGAATTGTCTTTGTATAAATTCCAAGCATCAACAAAATGATTGGGACCAATACCGGTAAAAGCGTTCTCGTGATAAACATTACGCATTATATCTAGAGTAGCGGTAACTGAAGGACGAACCTCAACATAACTAACTCCAGTAGAAGCAGAGATATAACCAGCTAGTGAGTTACCGCCAACTAAAAAGACGGCTGAAACAATAAAAATAAAAGCAATCAATCCAGTCACTGGCAGATTAATGCCTTTACGTGATTCAATTGACGCACTGTCAGCTGATGAATAGCGGTCCCTGGTAAGGTAATACATTAACAAAGACAAACTTAGTAATGACAACACCACCCATAAGACAAAGAAATTAATAATTGCCAAAAGCGCGAGCATGATTACTACACATACTGTCATGACCGAAACCGCCCTGGTAGGTAGCGGTAATTGAACAAGTGTTATTAACGATAAAATGATAGCCAAACAGACAAAAATACCCAAATCATTAAAACCACCAATTATTGTTGAAGTATTACCCTGTAAAAATCCCAATGAAAGGAAGCTGGCATCAGAAAAAACACGAACGAGTTGAAACAATGACAAAAGCACCGCACCTAAAATAAAAGCCCCATAAACATAAACTAGCCCTTTTTTGGAATCTGCAAAAATAATAGTTGTGGTCATTATCATGCCGAGCAAAAACAGAAAACCAACCGTCTGTATTTCTAAACTATTTCCGACCAAAGAAGATTTTAAAGTAGGTGACAAAACTGCAGACACAAAGGACGCCAAAACAACTGCCCACCAAGATAAAAGCACTGGAGAGAAAGATAGCATGATTGAACCCCGGCGCAGAATCCCCAAACTAGTAAATATGACCGCCACCAACAACAGCAAAACAACAAAAAATACTTTAGTGGTGTTAATAAATACTAGTGAACCTGGTATAAAAAAAAGTGGTAGAAGACCAATAGCAATCATAATAATAAAACGGGCGATGGCCATTAGACCAATACTGATTGAATCTGCTCGCGGAGTTATCTTCGGTAAAAATGAGTTGTGTTCCATATTTGTGATTAAAATATAATTACTCAAACTAATAACGTAACTATTCTATCATACCAACAACACTACCCTTTCGGGTAGTGTTGTTGTGCATATAAGCCGAATTCTGTCAGGATTACCCCAGATGATCATATACCTAGGATGATTGTTACCAAGCACCTCTGGCGGCTCTTCCAGCACCACTTTTATTCTTGAGTCATCAAAAATAAAAGTGGTGCTGGACACGGCCTTGCACGCTAATAAGGATTTAGCCGTTTCACCTCTCTAGTTACCTAGAAAGCTATTCCTTTCCAAAGAAAGGAACCTCTTCACTCTCGCTTAGAGCGTCTCTGCTCGCACCTCTTTAGATAAATCTAACGACGGGTGTTACCCGCTACCATACTCCACACTTACGCATGGGCGTGTTCGGACTTTCCTCCGAGCACCTTCTCGTGCTACGTCGCGCAATTCTTACTAACTAAAATCAATTAGAGAAAATATGCATTCGACACTTCAAGAGAAGGTGCTCGGCGATCATCATGCTTTTATATTATAACATATTTTCTTATACCATCCCCAATTAACGCTTGGACATAAACGCCTTTCAAAATTTTGAGCGAAAAGCAAGCTGGAGTCCGAAGCATATTGGTATATGTTGAGGGCGAAGCGCGGTTTTGTAGCCAAAA
>Ga0100378_1006453_pt1 | contig 10585 bp, 12 predicted proteins | sample CryGeymeta201502_FD_81535 | JGI IMG/M metagenome (GOLD analysis project Ga0100378, IMG submission 81535) | Groundwater microbial communities from Crystal Geyser aquifers in Utah, USA - Crystal Geyser metaG 2015-02 | ecosystem: Environmental > Aquatic > Deep subsurface > Groundwater | place: USA...
AACCCCAACCCCGTATTGTGGATCTAAAATATGCGATCCAATATGGTATATACAATAATTGAGATCATTAATGCTTCATTAGAGAACAGATTTGATCGAATAGGCCTAGGTCTTCAGTAGCTCATACTTAAACATCCCCATCATCTTCTTCTCCGTTGATATCAAACAAAACTTAACAACTGGCCTCACCTTACCCAATTCCTCTAATAATACGCCTAAAAGCATCTGATTGGGTAACCCATGCACCCCATCAATGGTGTTAAGCATCTACAGAGTCAGATCTTTGCTTGTTTCGAAGGCCTACTTCAACATATTTTTGTATTGTTGGATGTATTAACCTCGCTATTAGCTGAGGTAGGTTGGAAAAACACAGATGAGCATTTTTTTGTAGGGACAACTTTTGTTTGTTGGAGCCTTGTAGAAAGTTTCTGCTTATAACTGGAGGTACTGCGCATGTTACTGATGATTTAGATGATTTTATCGGGATCACTGCAGTAATCTCTGACAGCATCACAGTGCTGTATATGTTTGAGTTAGCTAAAAACCAAGAGTGCATCCGAACGATGTTGTTTGTAATGTCCTTCATGTAGGAAAGCATATACCTTGAACGAGTGATAAGGTGCAATGATCACCTACTTTGACTTCTATTTGCACCAAATTTTTGTAAGTATCAATAGTTTCAGTGCCCTACTCTTTTTAAAAGTTGTTAGCGCATATACTGCCCATCACTTTTTATTATTACCACCTGATAGATTCAATATGGCGAACATCAGTTGGATCTCAATCTTACAGTTTAGGACATGTGAAGAGAGTAATAGAAGAACTGTAGAAATGCACTCAAAAATCAGCAAACAATTTTTGTTGTTACTCATTTATTGGATCGTTTTGGTTGCGGGGAGTCTCAGGAATTTTGTCGAACCAACAAATGTCAGTCTAGCTGCGTAGATAGGGTACCCAGGGAGCAGGTATCCTTCGTTAGTATACTGCCTCCCAATCAACACCTCGGAACCATTTGTGACCCTTGATTGATGCACCGTTCTGAATTATCATTATTGTTTACATCAGCTACGCCCAACCTGTACCTGACGTCTGGGTTGAGCAATTTTCGGATGAGATCTTTTGAACGAAGGCTTAGGAATGCGGGAAATTCAATTATTCCTTTGAGAATTTTTTGGTATATACCAACTGGTTTCATATCGTAGAAGGGTGGGTGACTAGCTAGGACATGATGTACCCTGTGAGCAGTTCGTAGACCAATATTCCCAAGGCCCACCAATCAGCACTTTTGCCATACCCTTCTTTCGAGCCAAGAATGATCTCTGGAGCCAAATACTCAGGTGTTCCACATAAAGTAAATGTCCTGTCATTGGTGAGTTTTTTGGCAAATCCAAAATCAGCGATCTTCATGTGTCCCTCCTTGTCAATAAGCAAATTTTAAGGTTTGAGATCCCTGTAAACTATGTTTTTCTCGTGCATGTAGCAGATTGCTAGCAAGATTTAGCAAATGTAGAACATAGAGACGTCATTGCTAAAACGCCCATCTTTCCTGAGTCGATTGAAAAGCTCTCCTCCTGAGCAAAATTAGAAAATCATATAAATGAATGTGTCATCTTGGAAAGCAGCTTTCAACGAGTAGATGAAAGGATGATTCAGCTCGCTTAGTATCTTCTTCTCGAGCTTAATATGTTCCACTTGTTTGAGATTTATGATGTGAGATTTGGATATTTGTTTCAGTGCCAGGACCTCCTTGTTTGATCCAATGACCTGCTTCACTCTGCCGAAAGTACCCGCTCCCAAAGTTTCAGTAACCTCATACTTTGTTATATCATGAGGATATCTCTGCATGGCATTACGCTTGGCTTTGGAAACACGTTCAGGATCATGTCGGAGAGGAGGCCCTACTTCTTCCTTCTATCTTTCTTTCTGTAACTTTTCCAGTTTGTTCAGCAAAAGGTTGAACTGCTCGGAGTTCATATTCAAATAAGTTAGTTTATTGCTATAATCAATGGAGTAGCGACATTCGGATCATTATCGCATTGTACCTCGATAATCACTAGGAACACTGTCGAACTCGTCAATGGCGATCTGTAAACCTCCGAAATCAAATACCACTTCTTCCTCAGCAAAGTGTATATACCCAGAGAACATAATTTTGGATAATTCGCAGCCAATCTCCATAAACATTTTCCTAACTGTCGACTCGAATCTGATACCTTTTCTTTTGTTCAGATTGCTAAAGTGCATGAAAATCATCTTTTTGATGTTGTTGTCGGGTTCAAAAAAGATAGATAAGCTTTGGCTGTATATCAGAAAACTAAGATAGTCAATCACTTCAATCAAGAAATTCCAATAAAATTGACGTAAGTCTTCGAAATGCTCATATAAGCCAAAGGATGGCATACTCCACAATAATATAAGGACAAAAAAGTTTCAGCTAATTAGAATAAATCCAGTTCTGACAAATAATCTTAATAGGATTATAGGAGGGAGTCAAGATCGAGGTCCAGAGATCGAGAAAGTATCTCATCAAAAAAAGATACTAAGTAGGTATGGGCGGGCAAATTATGGGGAGTATTCGCACCACTATAATGGACGAAATCGTCTCTTTCTGTTCTGCTTACTTAGTCTCTACGCTGCGCTAAACACTAACTTCAGGTTTAAGAGGAGACAAAAGAAGATATGAGGTGCTTCAAGATATATCTTCGCTCTCAGGCTCACATAAAAAATCTTCTGAATGGCACTCGGGCCACATAAGGTTCCTTGCTTCTGCTCAAAGATGATGAGGTCAACATCTAAGGACTTCTACAAGCAGTCAGACAGCGGCAAATCCGAGCCACCTGGACCTCCAGCCATCCTTGCTCCAATCCTTTCACTGAACTGTGCAAATCTCTTGTAGGTTTCAAGGAATTCAACTTACGAGTCGTAACAGTGGTCCCTCAAGATGTGGGGTTTGTTGTGGTTGTACAGAACCGAGTTCCCGGCATTATTAAATATTTACGCATCGTAGGCTGGAAATTCGAAATGGTAAGTCAATGTATAAATTTTCCTGCTGCTCTCACCAACCGCTGGCACAGATTTTTAGCAGCTCAATGATTGTACAATACAAGACTTGTTAAATTTACTATACAATCATACGCACAACTATATGTGAAAATATGAATATCCAAATCAGCAGCATTAGAAATTGCAGCAATCGTCATTGTTGTCTCCTCTGTTCCTTTTAGGCCATTGTAATTGCCGAGCTTAGAAATTGCTACCATATAGTGGTAGTTATTGTGGTCGAGCAGTCAGCTGAAGTTCAGTTTGAGAATCAGCATCTTTGGAGTTATGATGCCAGAAGATGGAAGGAGGTGCACCTGTTTGTTTGGTAATGTGAGTTGTTGCATATCCATAGCCGTAACCGTAACTTTGGTTATAGATTGTGCTGCGTTGGGAATTTTCAAGAGGGGAGATGAGTTGAGTACGTTCTGTAATCAGAGCTGAGGTCGTCTTTGTCGGACTGACAAAAGTAGAATTGTTGCTGTCATGCCTGAAGTTTATGTTAACTGTCTTTTGAGTGGCTTTCATATCACGCATTTCCCTCTCAGTCAGCAACCTTGATTTGATCTTCTGCCCCTGGTTGAACTCATTTTGTATAAATTTACTTTATGGTGGAGGTATTCTGACGACCTGCTGATGATATGGCTCAGACATTTGCTGTCTCATATTGGGATATGAGTTCACAGGTTCAGTCTGCCTGCTTTGCTGAGGTGGAAGATGTGTAAGAAGGTGACTCTATAGATTGGCCATGTTATATATATTCTGATTGTGATATTCAGGTTTGATGAGTTTGTGGCCCAATGTTATTGTGTCTTCTTGTTTATCGGTTTGAATTTCCTCAGAGTTATATGATTTTTCTGGACGGAAAGATAGGCTTCTCTGCTCGAAGATCTCCAACTCCTGGGATTCATATTTGCGATGTCCTTTCGGCTGAATATTCATTCTCAACTTGTCAGGAGAATTCTGCATTTCTAACTCTTTCTTCTCCTTCAATTTATCAGGCGATAATCTCATTTCCATTTCTGGCGTAATATGAAACGAGTTATTTCTAGGCGATTTTGCCTTTTTAAGTATTTCTTCTATTCTATTCTGCTCAAGAACTGCTTGCTGCTTTTGTTTGATCCTATCCTGGGCTAAAGCTCGACTCATCTAATCTAACTATTTTGCCTGTTTTCTGATATTTTCCTCTCTTTATTGATACTCCTGAATGATTTGCTGCCTGAGCTGTTGCTAGATTAGGCTGTAGTGCTATAAATTACTGCTTCGGAAATCAATTTATTTCTGGTTGCAGGTTCGGATGGCTTATTCTCGCAGTTATTGTTATTTTTTGATCTGGTTTCTTAATTACTGTTCTTTTAGGGCATGCTGCTTGAGGAATGACTCCTTGATTTATTATTCTTTTTCCAGGGATAATTTTAACTTGGATTATTTATCGGCTTGCTCCTGGAAGATGAGCTCTCGATGGCGCTGGGCCTCAATGAATTAGTGCATCATGGCTTTTTATTTATTGTGAGCTTACTTCGCCAACTCTTCTCTTAAGGCTAGCTCTCTTAAAAATTGCTAACGGGTGAGTTGCTCCCGTTCCTCCATGTTCTTAAGTCGTTAGTTCAGAAGCATCATCTCTCGCTCGTACACCTGCTTGAACTCATCTGTTTTGTTATTATTCAAATTTGGAATATAGTTAGGAGGAGATGGTTGATTCTTTTGCTATTTTTGTATCCGAAGAGAGTCGTTGGTTCTCTGTAGCTAATCTTTTGTAATTTGTAATTATTTCAATTGTAGTTCCCTATGATTCTGTTGAGTGAGGATCATTTAATTGTCCAACTTCAGGTTATCAAGCTCTTCCTTTAACAGGGTCAGCTCTTTCCACATTTGCTACTCCAGTACTGCATCACTTTCCTCCCTTAACTCCTCACGTCTATAATCATACTATTGGCGCTGGCTGTACTGATCTCCATGACTATGAGTACGTTCGATCATCCTCTAATATTGGATTTGCTGCGTAACTTTCTCAAGATTTTTGATATGATTCAATAAATACTGATTTTCTGATATTTTTTGTATCTTCTCATCTGTCTTCTGAGATTAGAGTTTTCCTTTTTTGAGTTTGTCAACTATTTCTTTCAGTAATTTGGCACGTTAGATATGATGCTCGGCCAATCTCGTGCTTATATGGGTCCGCCATTGCTGAGTCTACAGCCATTCGACGTTACTTGATGCCATAGGGTCGTTTATTACAATTATGTCTTAGCGGTGATGCAACAAAGGGTGAAAAGGCTCTCGCTCTACTGCTCTAACGTTCGACAAAAGTGAGCTGTTTGAAGTACGGTGGTGTGACATGTAAGTCATAGGAGGCAAAGTAGCCTGCTTTAAGGTCTACCAACATTCAACGAAGTTTTCGGCAAGTCGGTTACTGAGTACTCGATCGAAGATTTAAGCTGATGTTTTGGCGTAGGAATCGCCTTCGTCACTAAGTCCAGTTTTAAGATAGGTTTCTACATTGTTAGAGTTGATGAGTAAAGCATCAGGGATGCCCTCTACGCCGTCTTCAAAGAAATCTGTTTCGATGGTAAGGTCCTTGCGCCAATGCATTCTATTTCACTAAATAAAATATATATAACGAAGTAGATCACTCAGTACAGGTTGAGCTCATTATTTTACGACAGTACAGAGTTGGGATCCGATAAAGAACAACTTCCTTAATCGAAGCTGCTCTCATTTTAACTTTCTTAGGGGACCATCTCACTTTCTGTTTCTTTTAAGGTTTAGTTCGCTGCGAATTTTTGGACAATTTCCTTGACTTTTTTGTTATAGCTCTCTACATCTTTTTAGAAGAGCTATGCGGCGTCATGATTTAGAGGGGACGCGGGATTGGGATAGGTCAGTAATTGTGGCAAAAATATCTAACTTAGGACAAAAGAAACCTCAAAGATGTTGACAAGTTCGTACATTGGCGTCCAGGTCTGGTTGATGACATCGAGACATACCGATCCTGATCTAGGTGGCAGATGATGTACCCATAATCGATGTTAGGATGATATATTTTATTGAGAAAGCCGACAGATGGACTCTTGTAGGGATACTCCTCAGGTAGATACAGGTTGATCTTCCACTTTCCTTTTTCATATGGAGTATTTTTGGGACCTAGCTTAGTTAAAAACTACCTGTGAAGTAAACGTGATAGGTGGAAGTTTGTTCGGTTTGAGTGACCTCGTAGTTGGCAGATCGCAATTTGAAAATATCCTTTTCTTTTCTCCTCAAAGAAAGCACTTTGTTCATGAGTATTACTATAATTAATTATCATATAATAGTCTGGAGCTAAAACTGCTACTTGATAAACTAAATGAAGGTGTTTTTGCTAAAAAGATGTGCTAGTTACCCATTGGACCTTTTTTAATTTTTAACGTCATAATAATACTTATGTCGAGGGAAATACACGTTTAGATGCTGCCACAGAACCGAGAACGCAATGAGAGAATAGCATCAATACTGACACTCCTGATCACAATTGCACATAAAGTAAACAGATATGAATACAGATTGAAAACATCAAATAGAAATTATGTGGATTTTCGTCGAGAGATTTCTCACCTTAGTGTGTCTTCGAGGCATTAGATCTAACCAACAAGGGCTATCTTGATATGCACGTACATTGTAGTCCACTTAGGATGTGAAATAATTCGTAGGAAATGATCGCATCCAAGATCAAGATATCCTCAGACTTTTTCTTCGGTTAGGCTCCAGTCAATAAGATCCTAAATTAACCTATCTAGGCTATTTAAACCTTCTCAAACCTCATTTCGATAATTAACTAGGCCGAGATTTGCTTCTGCGTGATACAGTAAAGAAAAGCGGAATGACCGGTCAGAGATAAACTCAATAAACTGTCCTGTTGTTGCTCAATGAACTATTTTTACTCAATTGTGTCTGCATCGCTTAGCATGAATAGATGAAGAATGCATTGATAGATGAGTATATGCTTAACTGTCTGGAATTGAAGGAAATTTTAGGATTAGGTAACACACCTTCAGCAATAAAAGCGATATTTGAGTTCATTGACTACAACAGCAATTTTGCAGTTTAGTAGAGCTAAATACGATATTTACTGGCTTACTTACGGATCCCAGAATATGAACTATCCTAGGAGCATGTGCTATCCTATCTCTTTGTCCCTGTGCGACTCAACATGCAATCAATATACAAGAAGGGATCAAGAACAAGAGTAGGCATTTTTGACAAAGTAGACAAAGAAAGATAAAAAATGCATTTAAATTACGATAAAACCTACCTTACCAAAGCTGATCTTTCAGCTACAGTCCAGAAACTCTCATTTCTGAACTACATTCATCCCAACTCATATCAACATAAACCTCCCACCCGTGACATCTCTCCTCCAGTTCGAAAAAACGTGGTAGATAATAACTATAAAACTTAGAAAAGCATAGCAGATGAGCATGTGGATGTATACAATGCTAGATAACTCAATAATTCACAAGTTGAGATGAAGCAAAGACCTATTTTGGAGGCTTCTAAGGTTGAGCAGACAATAATCAATAGAAGTAGATTGAATCAATCACAAATCCCTGTAAGATTGATAGCTTCAAATGTTGCTCCCATCCATACACCAATTCTAGAACAGTTCATGCACGAAAGCAACATCAAACGTAACGTAGGAGATTACAAACCTCCCCCTCAGTAGCCTAAATTAAATGTTCTCCTTGAGGAATCAGGCTATTCCCGAATGTCTGATTCAGAAGCATTCCAAAGAATTCCCAGAAACAATCCTTCATATTATCAGAAACCAGAATCGAGGCAGAAAGTATAGTAGCCTGAGAAGTCTTTGCTAAACTCCAAATGGCGGCCTAAAGGAGTGGAAATATTTGGTAGCAAAATCAGTAAAGCAGGGAAAAGTAGTAGTTATGGTATTTTGGACCAGTTTTTAAGAAATGATGTGTCTTGATATTGAAATATTGAAAATGATCGAGAATGGGTAATCAGTATTTGTCTCCTCTGATGCGGCGAGCAAGTGCAATGTCTGAGGGGAAAAGAGTTTGTCTCTTGGCGTGATGGGTGCATAGGTATGCATCTTCCAGAAGTCCAATCACTGCCGCCTCGCAAGCTTCCTGCATTGCCAAAAGAGCTGATGGCTGGAATCTGACAACAGCTCCTGACTTGTCCTCGAGGTCTCCCAATTGTCTGAGGATGGCTCTCACTGAATATCTAACGACGTACCTTTTCTCTGGAAGGGAGCTTTCTGAATGAGCAAGTCGGTGGTCTTCTGGTATCTTTTGATTTCCCTCAAGGCAACGGTTCCAGGTCTGAAGCGATACTTTCTGACTCCAGTAGTGACAGGTGCAGACTTGCGGGCGATTTTCTGTGAGTGCAAGTTTTTCTTGGATGGTTTTTCTGAGCTTTTCTTGGCGACTGCTTTGGAGCGGGGCATCTTAGTAGTAAAATATTATTGCTACTTCAAATAGTCAAAAGAGTCTTACAGCTATATTTAAGTTATATTCCAATGAGTTATCAGGTACTCCTTGTGATAGATAGACCACCGAAAGCAAAAAAGAGGAGTTCAGAAAATACCTCGAAAAAACAGGAGTCATCGATCACCTCACCAGAGCTCTCGTTGGCTTGTATGAAGAAAGCGATAAACCCAATAACTCCATCGATTTTCTCAAAAAGAATCTGGGGGCACCTGTCTAACTCGACACTCAAAAGCTGAAATCTGAGCTGGACAAGGTCAAGGATGAGAACGTCAAACTCCGCAAGTAATTGGAACAGCACCGCAAAGAAGTACTTTATATTCAATGCAGTTGTAAAACCTAAAACAGGAAGATGGCCAAGATTGATCGATCATGCTTGCTCATATAAAACAAAAATCATTGATTAGTATTCCTCGCTTTTCCACGTACCCTGAAACACCTGAATTTTTTGTCCAAAAAAGCTTCTTGTTTCTAGTCTATATCTCTCTTTCTTGTGTGAGATGAAGTCCACTATCTCTCCAGATAGGACTGTGGCTAGCACTGCGAACTGTGAAAATTAGTCTGGGTAACGTTGTTGATTTTAGTTGAGAGGAAGTTTCTAAATTCCTCCCTACTGACAGCTCGTTGACATCCTTTTCTGGGATACGGGTACAATTTAGGTGATCTACTTGGGCTATTTTCTTTGTTTTACTTCTGCTTTCTAGCAAAAAGGATTGAGAGATAGGATTGATTGTAATGATCTTGCTGAGGGGTGTAGGTTGGCATTTTGGAAAGCCCAGGATTGGTGCAATCCAGTACGAAGTTGTCTTACCGGACTTTGAGGAATGTTTGTGGAGGTTTGATAGGCGTGAAGAAGAGATGGATAGGTGCTTAATGCTCAGAAGTGGAATTACTAGACATTTGGAAGAATTTGGATTTAATAATAATTGACAGTTTAGTTTGTAAAACGGAATGCTTGGCCGACTAGAAGAGCATTTTTGTATGACTGTCATAGTTATTTTAGTTGAGAGGGGATTATCTGATACATGAATCCGTACTATCAAGGAGGACAGCCACAGCCTTACTGGGGATAGGATGGTCGTCAAGACAACTATACTCAATACCAGCAAGGACATCCCTACAGTCAGATGCCTCAATCTTACCAGATAAACAACTATTATCAACATTCTTATCAGCAAAACAGCCACCAGATGTATCAGAAACCCAGCCAATTCAACAAAAAACTTGCACCCTACACTCAGCAATATCAGAAATATTCATAACCTCCTTACTTTGAAAATATGCGTGAGTAACAATACAGTCAACCATACCCGATCAATGGAGGGCAATCGTGGCAACAAAATTACAGAGAAGACCATCAAAACATCATGGAGCAATCTTTTAGATCGACTTCCAGTTATGCATCCAGTTATATTGATGAGTAATATCAAGAGGGAGAGTCGAGCACTTGGGAGAATGTCGGTAGGTTTGGCAAATTTGATGAACCATCAAAGAAAAAAAAGAAAAAGAAGAAGAAACCAAAAGTTGAACCACCTAAACCTAAGCCAAAAGTACCATGCATTGCTCAGATCATAGCTGATTAGGGTACTTTCGTAGCTACAGAAAAATATGTCCCTATGGCACAATGCCCATTCAATTCAGCTCATCTCATGCCCTAAAAATCACTACTGACTCACATTAATCGCTGCAAGAACAGCTAATATGCCAGAGGCTACTTACTTTGCCGCTACAACCCTACCCATTACATCAGAGGACATATGCTCTAACTGCACGAAATGTAATGCTAGGACAGGGTCAAAACCTTCGAGTAACTGCTGATGGCAGACAACATATAAGAAAAGGAGCCCATTGAGATATACAGATAGGAGGAGAGCACGATGATTCAGGACAACAGATGGCTAATTCAAGACGGCTATATGTAGTAGAAAGTAAGGGAATATGAGTACGCCTTGCTGAGAGATTTCTGATCTGAATGATATCATTTATCAACTGTAATAATAAAAAATGAGTACTATTCTTGTTGACAAGGAGGACAAAAGTTATTAAAAACAGTGCACCATCTT
>Ga0100378_1006457_pt1 | contig 10582 bp, 10 predicted proteins | sample CryGeymeta201502_FD_81535 | JGI IMG/M metagenome (GOLD analysis project Ga0100378, IMG submission 81535) | Groundwater microbial communities from Crystal Geyser aquifers in Utah, USA - Crystal Geyser metaG 2015-02 | ecosystem: Environmental > Aquatic > Deep subsurface > Groundwater | place: USA...
ACTCAATTTTATACTTTATACTTTTAATAAATTAAAATATGTCTTTAATTATAAATAATAGTTATAGTAAGTTATATTGGGGATTGGGGATTGGGGATTGGGGATTGGGCCCAATCCCCAATCCCCAATCACCAATCCCCAATAACATCACTATTTTAATTTAGGATGATTAAATTAAATAACTAATACTAATAAGTATACTAATACTTATAATATTTATATTAAAATTTATATTATATAATTATAATAAATATATTAAAAAATAAAAAATACATTTATTTATTTTTAATAAAATTAAAGAATTAAACAGAATTAAAATTTAATTTCATGCATTTTTGTACCGCGACAATATTTAATTAAATCCAAAATAATTAATATAAATCAATTAATAACAACTAAATATCCATTTCCAAACTGATTTTATATTAAATACAACTTGTCTTATTTTTCATTCAGAAAATAATACACTTCAAATTCAAATCAAATATTTCTGCTCCAATTTGTTTGGCCCATTCTTCAGTTGTTGATTTCTCTATACCTTCTAATGGCATTACGATTAATTTATAATCTTTAAAATGATCTTCTATTGCTTTTTTAAATCCGGCAATATCACCTTCTGAACTAATGTAAATCATTAACATTTTTTTATCTGAAACAAAACCTTTTAGTACTTTTAAAACTTCAATAGTTTCAGTATCAACACATCCAGGCCAAAACCATGGTGATTCCTTTATTGCTTCCTCTATTTTCAGGCTTTTTAACCTGGTTGCTTCTGATTCATTTGAACATAAATTAATAGTTATTACACCACTCATTTTAAATATTAATTACTTTATTACTTAATTTAATAATTATTAATAACTATAACTGTAACAAAATTTTTCCTTAAATTAAAATATTATAAAAATCATAATATAAAATATTATTAAGTAATTATAATAAACAAATTAACAAAATATATAATAAAATATCATATTTACTAAAAGTATTACTCACTATAATAACTTTTTATCTTTTTATCTATCTATCTATTTATTTATCTATTTTTATTACAACCTTAATTAAAATATGATACAATCCTTCGTTTTTGATAACTCTTTTCGATAACATTCAAAACAGAGGTCATAGTTACATTCTCTACAATCAAAACAATACTCGGTTTTAATAATACTTTTGCAATTGTCACAGTCGAATTCTAATATTTCTGAGTTAAAATTAAGTAGCTTTAGAACATGACATTTTTTACATGTAATAGGTTCAGTCAATTTCGGTTTGAAACAGTTTAAACAAAAATCAATATTACACTGTCGACATCCAAGTGATAACTTTAAGTTATCTTTGAAACATGTATCGCAGTTTATCTCTAAATCTCCGTTAGTATGATCCTCCAGCTTTAGATCATGAGAGCAATTTTTATCCTTAAGGATTTTTTCGATAGCTTTAAACTTTTCATTATTTTCCTTTAGTGATGCTCCTTTATACTTAATTTCTTTCATAACTTCGTTATTAACTTTCTTTAATTCTAATAATTTCTTGTTTATCTCAGCGTTTTCCTTTTTTAATGTATCATTTTGAGATATTAACTTTTCTATTGTAGTTAAACACTTATCAAAACATATATTATTTTTATTTTCCTTGTGTGCATAGTAATCAGCCCGTTTAAGTAAAAATCTACATTTTTGGCAGTGACCAAGGAAGAAATTACATGACTTACTGTGTTCCAGTATTGATTTCCTATCTCCAGTTACGTTACACCCTGGATATATACATTTATAAGGTGCGAAGGGGCAAGAATTTACATGGGTGAAGAAGTCTTCGTATAATACTGTCTCTTTACATCCTTTAGACTTATACTGACAATTAAATTCTATTTTGTTCATCATTCTTTTTAGTATTAAAGGGAATTCTGCCTTTTCAAAAGCACATCCTTTTGGACATTTATTTTCTTTAAGTTGGAACCACTTCCCTAGACATGTCTTACTGAAGGGTGAGGTGCACTTCCCGCAAGAGACCGGATTCCAAACAATGTCTAAACAAATTGAGCAAATTATTTCCTCGCACATGCTTTTAAATTGGGGTAATACAAGCTCACTCTTAATACATTCTTGAGGTACTTTTATAACTTCGGCTGGCTCTTTATTCTTTGGTTTTAATATTTTGTCCATTTATTTATATTTTATTAATTAATTGTTAAATTGAATATAAATATGTAAAATATTTTCTAATTATGATAGTTTAGTAGTTAATTAATAATTTATAACAAAACGCTTTAATATGATAAATTTATTTATAAATTGTAATTATTAATTATGTTTGTTTAGATAATAATAAACAGTATTACATAAATGGGGAACTGTAACTTTAAAAAGAATCCCATGGATAACGAAGGTGCAAATCCTCCAGTCGAAGAAGGTAAGTTCAAAAATTAATATCTTAATATTCTTTAACTTATATAAGAAAAGCTGAGTAGAACTTCTTTCACATATTTATACGCAATTGGCAAAGGAGGATTTGGAAAAGTTTGGAAAGTCGAAAAGAAAAAAGATAAGAAAACATACGCAATGAAAGAAATGTCAAAAGTTAAAATATACGAAAAAAACAGCATCGACACTATAATAACTGAACGTAGATTATTAGCACACTTACGATATCCGTAAGAATTATAATAATTTTTTTTACAGTTTAATAATAAACATGCATTACGCATATCAAGATAGAGAAAACTTATTTCTAATTATGGACTACCTTAGTGGAGGTGATCTAAGATATCAACTGTGCAAGAAAAAAAAATTCTTTTCAGAAAAGGAGTCTAAGTTCTTTCTGTCTAGCTTATTACTTTCGCTTGAATACTTACATGCTAATAATGTTATGCATAGAGATATTAAACCAGAAAACTTAGTTTTAGACGATAAGGGATATTGTTACCTAACTGATTTTGGAATAGCTAAAGTATATAATAAAGATAAGACAATAATTGATTCTAGCGGAACACCTGGTTATATGGCTCCTGAAGTAATAACAAATAAAAACCATGATTTAAGTGTAGATTATTTTGCGTTAGGAGTAATGGGTTATGAGTTTATGCTAGGCAAAGTAATAAATTTAGTTGAATAATAAATTATTTAATTAGAGACCATACATAGGAAAGAATAGAAAAGAAATAAAAGAGCATATGCTATCTAAAGAAGCAAATATTAAAGTGTCGGAAATCCCAAAAGGATGGAGTACTGACGCAGCTGACTTTGTTAATAGAGTAAGTAAAACTAATTAGCATATTAATAATTTTAATATTAACAATATGATATTTATTTACTTTTAGCTTTTAAAAAGGTCTGCATCTGACCGACTAGGCCGAAACAGCATTAGAGAAATAAAAGATCATGCTTGGTTAAAAGACATTAACTGGGTTGCTTTATCCAAAAAAGAGTACCCTTCACCATATATACCAAAGGTAATTACTTTAATGAGTTTTACATAAAATTAATCTTTTATAGAGTGGAGATAATTTTGACTCAGAATATTGTAATAAAATAGAACCAGTAGTGGAACATACATATGAATATTTAGTCCAGAAAATAAACTTATCTAACTATTTCAAAGACTTCTATTATAATTATTATGATAAACAAAATAAAGAACCTACTTTCGAAATGGATGGAGTAAAATATAAATTCGAGAATTATACTGGGGAAAAGGTTCTAAATCAGTCACCAACAAAGCCATTATCCTCACAAAATAATCAATTAACTAAGAAAAATTCAGCAATGATTGATTCTCAATTAACTAAGAAAAACTCAGTAATGGCTGACACACAATTAAATAAAAAAGGTTCTGTAATGTTCGACCAGCAATTTAATAAAAAAGGTTCAGTAATGGTTGATGATTCAATAAATATTTTAGTTCCTGGAACTCCTTCTTCAGTACATACCCCTTCTAAGCAAATATTACTAAACAGAATTAATTCTAGCACGCCAACTAAATTTCAAAGTGTAAGTCAATTAAGTCAAGATGCAAGTATCGGAAAATCAGATAATAAGGACACAAATCATCCTGAAAATTCATATAATGTATCAACCCCAGTAAGTAGTTATAGAAGATGAGTTTAACTATTATTAAGTAAATAAGTTATTTATGTAATGGTAAATATTGATGCCCAGATAATAAAGAATAATTATTCCGATTGATAAGATAGATAATTATAATTTGTATAATATATTATATGATCTTATGTATTAAATTATATAATATTATTGTCTTATATTATATAATAATAAATATATTATAAAAAATTAATTAATATTAATATTTATAACATATTTTTATATATTAAATGGTAAACATACCGTTAAATTATCTTCAGTTTTATATATTTATAACTTTCCTTCAATTTTATTAATTTAATTAACATTTTACATAAATTTTTAATATAAATCAGTAAGACTAATCTATTTAGAATCATTAAATTCATAAAGAACGCAGATGGTCATCATTTAATATTAATTTGATATTAATATATTTTATACATTTTTAACATATATTAAAATCAAATTTATGGTATTATTAAGGAAATTTTATAAACTTAATATAACAATTAAAACTAATAATAATTACAAAAACTATAAACTACTTAATCACTAAAACAATATACAATAATAATTACTGTGTAATAATTAATTTATAATACCATATTCCATATTATATATACTCTATTTACTATAAACTTATAATCTTATAATAAACAATAAACAATATAATAATAAATGGAGGAAATAGATGAAATAGATGCACATACAATCGATAAAATTGTCTACATAGCACAACTTTGCCTACTTATTATTTTCTTTATTAACTCTATTATTTATACACTCAAAAACTTTGAAAAGATAATATTTTACTGGCTCTATAACTTATTATTCTGTTTCCTTTTAATAATTAATCTGGCTTTGGTCCTTACCTATCTCTTCTTACAAGAAGAAAATTATTCAGATGAAATTAGTCATTTATTCAAAAATATGAGTAAGGCTTCAAATTTTGTACTAATTTTCTTTATTACTTATAATCTTTTGCTGAATAATATATCCAGTGTTATAATAATTAGGTCTGATCCAAGTCGATACATTTTTCAAATTAGTAGGAATAAAATATGTCATTTAATAATGATAAGCTTTTTGATAATGTGTGTAATTGTAGTAGCGTTTTTTCTTTATGATAATTTAATAAAAGAAGACCCTGCTGATGATGAACCAAACGCATTTTTAGATACGTTTAAGAATACTATTAAGATTTTTGCTGGAACTTTTATTCTTATAAATTTATGTTTGATAATTTACTATGGGATTAAACTTTATGAAATTAATAATAATGAAATCTGCTTTATAATATGGAAAAATGTCATCGATCTAATATTCTTCACTATTAACTTTTGCATTTATGTACTTATTCCAAATTTACAAGATATAGTCTTTACTCTTTACTTATTTTCTTACTTTCTCAACTACTACTTTATCACAAGGCTTTATTACAAATTTGACTTTGTAAAGTACAAAACGTCAACAAATGATATTATTCAAAAAATATTTTTTATTTCAAAGTATAGCAACAATAATCAAGATGATACAGATTTTACCCAGTTTTTAGAAAACGAAAAAAAGAGACTAGAAAAAGAAGAAAAGAAGTTGAATCGAAGGCCACACGACAATATGTTCAATAATGATACACTCGATGATAGCTTTAATAACGATTTTACTTTTGAAGATAAGTCAAAGCTTCATTTCTTAAGTTTTTATATATTGCTACAACAATATTATCTCTCTAATAATATTGATAAAACTAAGTTTAGTAGTAATAATTTATTACTAAATAATTTCAACTCGAGAGACTTCGGAGAAGGCATTTCTCAAATAGATAATAATAGTGGTAGTATAAGTACTATTATGATGAATAATAAAGACAATAAAGAAGCTGCTAAGAATAAAAATTCATTCAAGTCACTTAATACACACAAATCTAATAAATCTATTTTGACGAATAAGTCTTCGAACAATAATGTTTTTTTAAATGTTGATGCAAATGATAATTTATTCTATGTTAAACCAATTAATCAATCAAAGACTATTAATCTAGATTTTAATGAAATGATAAAGAATATGAATTCTTGTAGAGATAAAACTAATTTTAAAATATATTACAATAAATTTAAAGAGCTGAGCACATCCAATATATATTGCCCAACAATTAATGTAGATGTAAGTCCTGATCCTAAAACAAATACAATTACAAATTCAAACACCAACACCATCACCAATACAAATAATAATATCAAAGCAAACACGAATACCAATATAATTGAAGAGCCAATAACCTCAAATATTAACAACGACAATATAAAAAATCCTTATCAAAGCATATTCTCTACAAATAATGATGATATAAATAACCAATTAAGTTTTGAAATTAAAGAATTGTTTCCTGAACACTTTACTACTAATCATAAATATTTTGATATATCCTTAGGTTCTATAATAGAGTCCTTAAACCCAAATAAAAACAGACACTTATGCGAAATCTTCGACGAAAAGGTGTTTCAAGATTCTAAATTTAATGATTTTCGAACATATGACATGTTACTCAAATTTGAGATATACAACTGTAATAACTTTGATTTTAATTTCTTAGAGGAGTTTGCAATAAAATACAAAGACTATATTAAATCCTTAGCAGATAACTTAAAATCAACTTATATTCCCTTAATTATAGGAGTATTTCAAATACAAGTTTTTAATATCTCAAAAATACTAGTTTTGACAAGACATCCATATTGCTTTTCTCAATTTCATGATCTAAAATATTGGTATGTCTTCTCGTTTAATAATAAGGATAAGATATTAACACCATCAAAAGTAGATCAAATTGTCTCGTCTGAAGATATAGCAATAAATGAAAATATATATTTTGATCCTGATGAATATACAGTATTTATGAGTAATATTAAACGAGATTTAAAATTTTTGAGAGAGCTAATTTTCTTTTCGTTGTTTAAAGTTAATGTTTTCATCATTAATGATGAGTATGGATATAATTCGTTAATAAAAGAGAAAGAAAAAGTTAAAGAAAAAGTTAAAGAAAAAGATGTAGAAAAGGATAAAGTAAAGGATAAAGTAAAGGATAATAATATTGATAAAGATTCAAGTTCAAATAAAGAAAAAGAATATGTAGTTGATAAAACTCCTTTTGAGAGAAATAGTAAAATAAGTGATGGAAGAAAAAACTCTAGAGATTTAATTGATATTATTGATAGAATCAGCGAAGTATTTCAAGATAAAAAAGATCGCCTAAGCAATATAGAAAATAGAATCAGTATTACAAACATAAAAGACGAAGAAAACAAAAACAAAAGTACACCAAACAATAACTACTCAAGTTTAAGCCGTTTAGAAGTTATTAACGTATACAAGAAATACTCTAATAGATATATAGTCAAAATATACTTTTCAGAAATATTTAATAAGCAACCAAGTTCTTCAATAGATAGTAAAGCAAAAAGAGTCATCTATTCTAATATGATTGAGGAAAATATACAACAAATGATTAAGTCAAGTACAACTCATAATATATCAATAGATTCTCCATTAAATGTTTGTTTAAAAAGTAATATTGAAGAGCTTAGTGAGAAATCAAGACAATCTTCAATAAATGATATAAACTGTGATTAGGATAAATAAGATTTTGGAATTAATTATGATTTTTTATAGAAGAATAGTATAATTTATTTATAGGTTTTGAGTAATTTTTATAATATAAATATAATTTGGATTATTATATATTTTTTGTTTATAATAAAATTTATATTATATTATAATTTTATTTATTTAATAAAATTAATGTTAATTTATTTAATAATTATATGGCTCATTTTGAAAACAAAGTTATTTGTGCTAAAGATTTCGATTCGGTAGGAATAAAATCATCAGAAGATAATATTTATGGTATTAACTACTTATATTAATTATATTACTTTTATTAACTATACTAACTATATTACAGATGGCTGCTCTTCAGACGAAGAAGATAATATTTTAAAAAGTAATCTACTCCAACATAAAATAAACCGAACTACAAGCACCATCGAAATCACAAAACTACGAAAAATACCGACTGTTCTTTTTTACGTCTTTCTTTTAATTTTCAGTTTAATTTCACTAAAATACGCAGCAGGATTCTATAGGGTTAATAAATATAAGATATACAGGGATAAATTTAGTATCAATTACTTTTCAGAGGCTTTTGCAGAACAATTTGTTATAATAAAGGTAAGCTATTCTTTATTAATATATTAAATACTTTTTTTGTGTAATTACTTATCAAGATTGCGAATGTTATAGCTCACTTCGTTCTAGGTTTTATAATACTCTGCTTAACTTTGCTAATTAAACAACGAATATCAGTTCCAGAACTAAGGAACCAAAAGTTCAAAATATTTTTAATCACATTTTCAAGCATTACGTCTATACTAAGTGTATTTGGAATGATGTTTTACTATGAAGACACGCTTGAATTTAGTAGAATAAATCTAAGTAATAACATATACTAATTATACCTTGCATACTTTACTTATCTTGCTTAACTTACTTAACTTACTTTTAGGAATTGTTGATAATGTACTATTCTTAATCTACCTAATCTCATCATTTACTTATTGCTTTATGTCTAATTCAATTCTTAACTTAATGGACTGCAAAGAGGTTCCTAAAGACAAAGGTTATATCAACGCAAAATCAATATTATTATTAGTAATGGGATTTCAAGTGTTTTTATTTTCTGTATGTCTCTTCTTAGTCTCCTATTATGTTCCTAAAATTTCAATAGAAAAGAATCTTTTTATATTAATTGTTTCTGCTATGGGAGTAAACTCAATCATTTTTATACTCTGTATGATATTCTTTATTTGGACCCTGAAATATGATCTTTATTTTGTAAACTTGAATTTAGCAATATTGCCGGATATAGAGTATTTTGTTGACTTTGAAGAAGATAACGATCAAAAAGAGAAAGCTGAAAAAGAGGAAAATGTTTAATTTCACTTAAATAGTAGCTCTATAACTATAAAATAAAATAATAGAAATACATAAACTAAACTAAATATTTATTTCATTTAACAATATTATATTAAATCAATAAACTTTAAATAGAAAAAAATAATTACAATAAATTACTTATTATATTTATATAATATAATTCATAATTATAATATTTTATTTATTAACATTGACTAAATTATTTTTTGATGATTCCTTTTTCTTAATACTTTCTAATATCTTCTTTCTTATTTCTATTTTTCTCTTTAATATCTCATCATATAATTTTTGTCTATATTGATCCATCTTATATTTTTTATTATCATCTAAAGGTATTGTTATCTTTCTATCACATACCATCTCTTCATCTTCCTTATGAAAAGCCTCTAAATATTTATGTTCTAATGCTTCTTCAACAGTAAGTCTTTTATCAGGGTTAAACTGTAGTAATTTGTTCATTAAGTCCAAGGCCTCAGGGCTTGCACCGGGTACTACACTTTTTAAGCTTTTTTTATTTAGTTTTGTAGGAAACACTTTTTCATCTATTTCAATTAAATACTTTTCTCTTATTGCTAAGAATTCTTCTCTTTTAGGTAGTCCAGTTATTTCTAATACCATTGCTATTTGATTTTTTGTGCTTTTTCCAGGGAATAATGGTCTTCCGCTTAATAGTTCAGCTAGAATGCAGCCCATACTCCACATATCAACACTTTTTGAATAATATTGACTTCCTAATAGCATTTCTGGGGCTCTGTACCATCTTGTAGCAACGTAATCAGTTACTACTGAAGAATGGCCGTTTTTTCCACTTGATAATGTTCTTGCAAGTCCAAAATCTCCTATTTTTATTTGGCAATCACTATTAATAAAGATATTGCTAGGTTTTAAGTCTCTATGAATAATATCTGCAGAATGAATAAACTTCATAGCTTTAAGTGTTTGATAAAGAATATATTGTTTATGGATGTCTTGAAGAATGCCAGCTCGAATAGCGTTGTATAAGTCGGCTTCCATGTAATCAAATACTAAATATAAATCCATATTGTTTTCTGCTTTAATAACATTCAATAATCTAATAATATTATCATGACCATTCAATTCTTGGAGAATCATCACCTCTCGAAAAGTTCTTTGGGCATCAGTGTCGTTTCGAAAAGCATCATAAAGTTTTTTTAATGCTACTACTTCTTTAGTTTTTTTATCTGTTGATTTAAAAACAACTCCGTATGCGCCCTTTCCAATTTTTTTATGTAAGTTAAATCGTTTAATAATATGTGCTTCAACAGCATCTACTTGATCTGCTTCCTTTGAATTATTTTTTTGATCCATAATATAATTAATTATAATTTTAATTTTAAATATTAAATGTATTAAAATATATTAGAATTTACTTGATTTATTTACAGTTATATTAAAAGGATTGTAGTTAATATACTAGTACTAGTAAATTTGGGGATTGGGGATTGGGGATTGGGGATTGGGCCCAATCCCCAATCCCCAATCCCCAA
>Ga0100378_1006463_pt1 | contig 10576 bp, 11 predicted proteins | sample CryGeymeta201502_FD_81535 | JGI IMG/M metagenome (GOLD analysis project Ga0100378, IMG submission 81535) | Groundwater microbial communities from Crystal Geyser aquifers in Utah, USA - Crystal Geyser metaG 2015-02 | ecosystem: Environmental > Aquatic > Deep subsurface > Groundwater | place: USA...
AGATCTTGTATATTAAAGTAACTATAAGCCTCTATTGGAATATCACAAAGGATATCATCGTCAAAAAAATGATTATTTTGATGAATGGTATCACTGAGACAATTCATTTTTTTCTCATCAGGTTTTTTAAATTCAAATTGTTTTTCGTTTTGATCTTTTTTTGCCTGTATAGATGAAAAAGCATCATCATCCCGATCAGTATCAAAAAATGAATTTAATTTTTCTTTCGAATGAATATTATATTCTTTAGGAATAAGTGTTTGGCTTTTATAAGTATCACTAATATGATTTTGAATTTTTATATTTTCTCCTATTGTTGTTTTATGCTTTCTTTCATCATCAACACACTTATCCAGATAATTTTGTTGGAAATTTATATTTTTACTCGAGCTATATTTATTTTTAGGCCGGTCATTATTTTTTTCAACTAATAAGTTACTAATCCTTTTCAAAATTTTGTCGTTAAAACAATGAATAGATTTTTTAACTAGTACACCATTTTCTTCAACAAATCTATTCATAGAATGTTGGAAGCTTTGATATTTAGTTTCTGGAATATAGATATAACTTTTACAATAATCTCGTAAAACAATAGAATCTCTGTTGAAATTGTCTTTTTCTTCTTTTTCAACGCTTTTAATTGCATCTTTCGTCATTAGATCTTTTTGATTTTCTATTTTTTCGCATATTTTTTCGTTTTTAACATTATAAAAGGTAAAATAAAATATGCTTCCCGTATCTCCATTTGGCAGATAGCCGATTTGATTACCTATTCTGTCGACTAAGTTGGCACATATCGATAATCCTAACCCAGTACCTTGCTTATTAACCTTGTGAACATCTTCAAGTTTTCCAAAACGTTTAAAAAGCTTCACACTATTTTCCGGTGGTATCCCTGGTCCTGTATCTTCAACCGATACTTTAATTTCATCATATAATTCTGTAGTCTTTATAAGATCTACTCGTATAGTGATTTTTCCTTTTACTGTAAATTTATTTGCATTACTAATGAAATTTATTAATAATTGCCTTATTCTAGTTTCATCAGACATAAGTATACTTGGAAGATTATTATCAATTATTAATTCAGGAGTTATTGTAAAGCATTTATTATTGTTATTTTTTAGCATTATTTTCAGTACTTTAAAAGCAAAATCGAAGGGAAGGTCCTTTTCAAAATAATCAAATTTAATATCAATTGCATTTTCCTCTTTTGAAAAGCTTATTATATCCATTATTAGTATTAAGATATAGTTACTAAGATTCTTAATGTCTTCTAGTTTTTCCATATCTTGAGTTTTGGTTATCTTAGACATTTCTTTTATAGTTAGTAATAGTACTTCAATAGGTGCTTTGAACTCATGAGCTACGTTAGAAAGATATTGTTTTCTGAGTTTATTTTCTGCTATTCCTTCTTCCATTTTATAAATTTCTGTATTGTCGTTTATTAAAACATCAAGAAGTTCTTCATTTTTTATTTTGGATTTTCTAAAAAGTAATTCGAATATGCAGCGTTCCTTACAATAAAGTTTGTTAACATGGAAATTTCCTATATTTTTAAACTTCTCTGTTGAGTCAAAGAACTTTGCATTGTATATATTTTTAAATGTAATTGGTATTTGTTTTCCTTCTTGTAGTATATCATTATCTCCTCCGTTTTTCTTTTTGAAATATTTAAAGATTAGATTTATATAATAAAGTCTAGTTAGAAATTTAGCAATTTTTTCTTTTTTATGATTTTTTTCATTTAATCCTCCTAATTCAAACTCAGTAACGAAGTTTTTAAAGTTTTTTTGTGTTGACAGTTCATTATACTCTTCTAAAAGATAATTAATAGCGTTTTCATCAGAAAAGAAGAGTTCCATTTGTTTGGTATTAATGTTTAAATTTTTAATGAAGTTTAAAAATGAGTCATTTATTTGTATTTTTAATCGTGAAATATTGATCATGATAATAGCTGACTTAAGGGTATCTATTATTGTAGTATATTTTTCTAAGGTTATATCAAATTTCATCAATTTCTCTTCGAAGTTTTTGATGTATTTGTAAGAATTCTTCATATTGGCAATAAAGTTCAAAAATAAAAATAAAGCTATGTATATTTCATCATACCCTATTTCTGGTATAAAAGTATAACTATACAACAAAAAAGATACCATTATAAGAAAGCTTACAATAAAATTAATCGTAAGTGTATGCATAATAACTCGATCAGTGTGTATACGTATTGATCCAATCGATAAAGCTAATAGGCAATACTTATAAAAATAACGTATGACATTTAAATGGTTTGATTTATAAAGTTCTATAGAAGACAAAACTATTGGGACAAAAACTATAAAGCTTATAATTGTGAGGTACAATTTGTTTAACACTGAGAAATCTTGTTCTTTTTCTAGCTTTTTAGTCAAGAAGTAATAAAATCCTATTAGGACTAAAGAATTAGAAAATATTGCAATGTAGTCTTGTTTATAAATCACATACATAATTTTTAAAAGAAAGGCTAACATTAAAAGTTTTAGTAGATTTTCAAGCGCTCTTTTATTAGTCAAGTTGATTTTGTGGAGATTTTTGTCGCATAACGATTCCATATTTAAAAGTTTATAATAAAATTAATAATTATTATACAGTCGATACAGATTGAATTAATATTTTATATATTTTATATTTTTTATATTAAGTATTATATATTGTAATTAATTATATAATTTAAGACATTAATAATTTAATTCAATATAAATATATTATATATTTTTATTGCTCATCTAATACTTAATTCACTAATTTGGTACCTTAATGATTGTTTTCAATATTATTACCATTATTCACATTACTAGCATTAGCATTACTAGAACTTTTGTTTGGCCCAAATAATCTGCTATTCTTTTTCTTTTTTACAATAACTTCTTCATTGCCACTAACACTTTCATTTTTCAAATAAAGTTGATTTTTAATTGAAAAGTCCGAGTATAACAATTTATGTTTGTCAGTAAAAGGGTATTCATCTAGTAAATTATCTTTATCATATTTTTGTCTTTCATAATTTATTGATTTTTCATATAAAATTCGATTTCTAATATAAAAATTCTTATCGAATATCACTTTCATTAGCATAAAATGTAGTAAAATATAACTAATTGATCCTACAAGTATAGAGCCAAGAGCATTTGAAACTATAGTATCAGGTGATACTCCCTTTTGAAATGTTATTCGAGCTTTTTTCAATTGATAGCTTACAAGAAAAAATAATAAGAAAACAGCTGATTTAGTGTATTCCATTCTTTTTAATGATAGTTCTCGATCTTTATATTCAAATTTTGTTATTGGGATGAATTCCTTTTTATAATATTTTAAGAACTTTTTATACATTTTCTATCTTTTATTTAAAATGTAAATTACTATACTATTTCTAACTGATTCAAAATTGTAATAATCTCTTGAATCCATTTTTATGTGTTTAATAATTTAGTAAATATTAAGTAATAAATTATAACTTAAAATTGGTATATAATTATATTTATTACTAATTAATTTATAATTTATTTCTTATTTCTTTTAAAATTCTATGTATTAAAGTATTAATATTATTTATATAAAAATAACTATAGTAGTTAACATAATTATCAATTCCATCTTATAATGTATTTCTTTTCCAAATTCCCATTCTTATACTTTATTATTTACTAAATCTTCATTAAATAAAATTTGATTAATTAACAGCCAGAATCCTATATTATTCTTTCCAAAGATATCTAATTATAAAATAAATTTAAATACAAGACTAATATATTTTACTTATTAGATGCTCTCTTATTATATTCGATTCTCCATCTTTATTTAATTTTAAATACTCATACGCTTTTGAATAGAGTTTATATCCCAAAGCAGCTTCACAACGACTATATTTATAATTAAACAATTAAAACAATCAATAAAACATTTAAACATTCAATGAATTACTTATTAATTATTAATATTACCTTCTTAAAAACTTATTTCTGTCCATAAGTTCCTTTACTCCATTATCCTCATTTGCTTCATTTAATTTTTGGTTATGTTGACGATTTTCCTCTAGTTCATCTACGTCAGAGTAATCAGAGTTTAAATCTTCATAGTCGAAGTCCTTTTTACCTGATTTCATTGTTTCTCCTATCTTTCTTTCTATTTTTTCTATCTTGTTATTTGTTCTTTCTATGTAGCTTTTTGTTTTATTTATTTCTTGTGTTACAAATACTAATCTTTTTTCTTCAACTTCTTGTTTGTCTTCTTCTTCTATTAAAATGTTTAATGGTTTAATGGTTTATTTTCTCAACTTACTTATTGTTTCCAGTTCCTCATTTGAATCTTCACTATTATTCACTTTTACTAATATCCTATCATCAGCATTTGATTTAACTATCTTAGGAACAGAATTATTAGAATTTGATTTATTATTAACTAAAGCATTTGTTGTTGTTCTTTTTTTGTTTAGTATTTTGTTTCCTTCATCATCGATATGACTATTTATATTGTGATCTATAGAAACTTTTGACATTCCACTTGAAGGCCTTAAATTTGTTGGTTTCTCTTGGTTTTTAACATCTACTGCTTTTTTACTTTTAAGTCCGGTTATCTTCTTATTTTCCAAAAATTTAGGTTTTGAATCTAAATCAATTTTATCGTGATTAATATCGTCTGAATGAAAGTTATCATGATTAAATAATTGTTTTTCTTTGTTGTGTTCTATCGATTCATGTGATATTTTTCTTTCTATTTTTTTATTTGATTCAGGACGCTGATTAAATTAAATTATGTTTTAGTTAGTAAATTTAATTTGAAATTCTAATTTAAATCCTTACAATATTTGATTTGATGTTTCCTAGTTTACTATACTCATCTTCAATTGTGTTATTTTGTTTCTTAATAATTTTCTTTGAGTTAGAATTTTCTCGTTTTTCGTCGATGTTTTTAATCAACTTATTTTTGTTAATTTGTTTACGATCATTACTTGTTTGTCTTTTCTTTTCATTACTTGATTCGAATTTGTTTTTGTTCTTTAAATTTGACATTAAGATTTTTCGTTGATTTTCGAGATCGTTTAATTTAGCTTCTAATAAACTTTTTTGTTCTTGCTTCTTTTTTAGGTATCGTGAAACTTCTATTAAGTTTTTGATATAAGAATATAGTATAATTTATTATAAATTACTCTCTTCATTTTCTTTAAAGTTTTTCATATCAGTTTTATCATCACCTTCATTTGAATTTATATTAAGCTCCTTTAACATTGTATTATAAATTCCTAATTTTTCAGCTTGTTCTTTTAATATTTCTATTTGAACCTGTTTTTATAATTTATTTTATTATTTAGATAATCCTATATTAAATTATTACTTCATTAACTTCTAGCTTTTCATTAGTTTTGTAATTCTGAAAGTTATCTAACATATAAGCTAATACTCTCTTTTTAATAAATGGTTTTTCAAGTATACCATTAATAGTAGGTCTGTTATTTGGATTAACACTCAACATTTGATCGACTAAATTTCTTAAATCTTTAGAATATATCGAGTTAACCGGTGCCTTAGTTCCTTTGATAACTTTCATTGCAACTGCATTCCAATTCTAAATAAATAATAAATACGATAAATATTTAAATTGTTTGATATGATTTACAGATCCTTCAAAAGCGTGTTTAAAATTACAGAATTCATAGACACAACATCCGAAAGCCCATATATCAGATTTAAATCCATATTTTTTGCTGTTAAACTGTTCAGGAGACATATATAAAGGAGTTCCTATCATCTAACAATTAATATATTAGTAAATGTAATTTATTTACTGTATTTGCAATATCTTTAGTTGTACTAAAAGCTTTTGCTATACCAAAATCTCCTATTCTTATTCTTCCATCTTTAAGAAAGATATTTTGTGTTTTAAAATCTCTGTGTAATATCTTCTTATCATGTACGTATGATAAGGCTAGACCTAATTGTACTATATAATCTAAAATTTCAATTTCTGGTAAATGTTTTCCTTTCATATTTCTAATCTTTTGATAGATGTCACCTCCTTCACAGTAAACCATTACAATATTATAGTAGTTTTCTCGGTCAACGAATGCGTCTTTATAAGAAACAATATTTGGATGTTTTAATTCTTCTAATAGTTTTACCTCATTTTCTATATTTTCTCTATCTTTTGGATTAATGTCTTGAAAATTTATTCTTTTTACAGCGTATTGCTTTTGTTCAAGTTTATGATTGGCTAGGTAGACCTATTAAATTATTTAGTTTATTAAGGATAATTTATTTAAAGAAATGTACTTGTCCGAACATCCCTTGTCCGATTGGTTTAATAAATTCATAAATGTCCATTTTTATTATTTAAATAAATGCTAACTTATGTTTAATTAATTCTAACAAAATAAATAAAATATAAATAAATTATATATAGACTTTAATAATATTATTAAACACAAATAATTTATTAATCAAATTTCTAAATAAATTAAAATAAAATTTCAAATAAAACTATTTTATACTTTCTGTTCCTTTTCCATTTTCTCTTTTAACTCCTTCAATTCTTTCATTTCTTTTTCTTCCTTTTCTTTTCTTTGTTTCTCTTTCTCTTCATTGTGTTTCTTTTCTCTTAAATTCAGCTTTTCTTGCATTTTTTTAAAAGCATCTTCATCATCAAAATCAATGTTTTGATAATCACAATCTGGAATAGATCTTGTCGACACAGTCTGAGGAGATAGATGGATAATATTCTGTCTTAGTTTTTTCAATTCATCGATCTTATCTTTCCAAACTTCATTTAAAACACTTTCAGTCTTAACTGACTCTTGTTGAGCAAGTTTCAAAAAGTGATTTCCTTCAGAGCTTTTTTTCAATAATCCTGAAAAGATATTACTGTTTTTATTAATTGAAACTTTGGATTTGATAGTCTTAGATTCTACCTCCAGTATTTTAGACTCTTTTCTATTTTTTAGTAAATCTAATTCGAGATTATTGATTCTATCTGTTAATTTACTTACATTAGTTTTAAGAACATTGTTTTCTGCTTTAATTTCCTTAATTTTATTTTCATAGTCAACTTTAATTTGTTCTACTGCTTCTTTGGCAACACCTTCTTCTTTTTCATTCATAGCTTTAATTTCGTCTTCTAATGATTTTATCTTTATATGAAGTAATTTTTCGTCTGCGTGAGAATCTTCCTTAACTTTAAGCGATTCATCTACTTTTCTTTGTAGCTCTTCGATTTTAAAGTTGTACACTGCGTTTGCTTGTTCGCTCAAGTTTACCTTCTTAAATAAGTCTTCTACCTTTGAAGAGTATCTTGCCAACTCTTCGGTTAATTTTGCATTTTCTTCCTTAAGTACTTTTTTCTTTGCTTTATGTTTATCTACTCGTTCAGAAAGGTATTGAATATCTTCTTGATTAAGTTTTAGCATTTCTTGGGTACCTTGATTTTCGTGGTTAAACTCTTTTACTTTATCATTAAGTTCCCATATTTCTTTATCTTTTTCTGCAATCATTTTTTTGTATTTCTCTAAAATTTGGTTATCTTCTTCTGTTTTAATATTTTGACCACTCCAATTATTTGTTACTTCACTTTGATTCTGTTTCTGACTCATCTCGTATATCTTACCACTAGCAGATTCTAGTAAATTGTCATATTTTGCTCGTAGTTCACAATATTTTAAAATTATTTCATCTTCGTCAAGATTTAAAATACTCATTCTTTTCCTAGCCTTAATATTTCCTTTATTTGGAGACATTCCTGATGGTTTGGATGAAGTTATTTCAGGCATTCCATCAGATGGCTTATCACCTTCACCTCCATCAGTTTTTCCTCCAATAGCATCTTGTGGAATAAAAGAAAGTAGTTTCTTATCAGTGATAATATGAATAGGAATATTGGATTTATGTAAATCTCCTCTTAATATTAAAATTTCTTCTTTTAATGCTTCAGTCAAGTATTTATATTCCTTTACACCCATTTCAACGTTCTGCTTGACGTCATTTTTGATCTTCTTTGCTCTTTGGGCAAATCCTAAGGTTCCTATTGTATCTTCACAGTATCTTACTTTCTTAGAAGCTGTACATAATAGTGTAGTTAAGGAATTACCTCCTAGGGAATCTTTAAGTAGTCTTGTCAGTTTTGAATCTTTAAAGGGAATATACTTATTTTCTCCTGGTGTAGTAAGAGCCATAAATACCATATTTAAACTAGTTAATGAAAGATTGATTTTTATAGCCTCTTTAGCTCTGTCTCCAGTAGCACCTGTATTTCTATTCTTTTCAGAACCGGCCAAGTCAATAAGATTAAGCTTGGATTTCTTCTTCTGTCCTTCTAATGATTTAGATTCAGTTTCTACAACAAGTAAAGTATGAGATCTACTAGAACGAGCATTTTGTTTTGTTCCTCCGGTAGTTTTATTTTTAGTTCCAGTTGCGATAACTTTAAAAATATCTTCTGGTGTTTTACATACTATTTTTTCTTTTCCTTCGACTTCGACATTTCCGTCAGGATACTCTTTTATCTTTAACTTATCTTTTAAGTTTAGTAAACATGTAATTTCTTCCATGTATATTTCAACATAAGAACATGTTACCTGATATTCATACCCTTCAGATACAAAATTATTAATCATTTGAAACATTTGAACAGTAGCTCTAGGGATAGTTCCGAATAATCCTTGAATGTTAGGGGGAATAGAGCTAAAATCTAAGGCTAATTGATCATTGATCTCATCAGGACCTACCATTGAAAAAGTTTTACCAGATCCAGATTGTCCATAGGCAAATATTGTTGCATTGAATCCGTTCATAAAGTCGTTTATTGTTTCTCTTCCAATTTTTTCATAAGCAGCTTCTTGTGTTGTATCAGAAGGTAAGACTGCATCATAACAAAAAGTTTTATCTTTAATCTTTATGGTAGCTTCTTCAGGCATAAGATCCCATTCATCAAAAGGATCAGCTTTTCCATCACTATCAAATGGTTTTTCAAAACGAAATCTACATACGACTTTTACTGATTTGGCAGACATTATTTTTATATTAAATAATAAAGATTATTTTATTATAAAATAACTTATTAAAAAATTAATTTTATTTAAATTAAGCATTTGTGTGTAAAAGCTCATAATTTGTATAGAGTAATAATATTTAACTTATGATTATTTTAAATTAAATTTTATTAAATAATCATAAATAAACAATGGATAATTCTAACGAACAGAAGTCCGAAGCTAAAATCGACACAAGTGTCAATGAAAATGCTCAAGATAAATCAACCGATGAAAAAAATGTAAATGCCAGTAGAAATGAACAATCAATTGAAAACATGATGAACAGCGTAAACAATTTATCAGACACTAAAATGAAATCTACATGGTGGAGCATGAAAGATTTCAACAATTGTATCGAGGCTGATAGAAAGTTAGTCATCAATAATACTTTAGAATTCTGGATTCATGATGAAGTATTATCCACTTACTCTGATTATTTCGCTGATTTATTAGGAAAAACATTTGTTTTAAACTCTACTAATGAAATTACAAGAATTGATATGCCTTACGACAGTAAATTCTTTGAAGTTTTATTTTGGATGTATAGCAGAGACTCAAAAAGATTAAGAAAGGCCGCTAAAAACTTTCATGACTTTCTAAAAATGATCAGCTTAGGTATTTTCTTAAAACTAAAACCTGATTTCTTTGAAATTTTACTAAATAAAATTGCCTTTCAATGGAAAGAAGAATATTTCTACGATCCTCTTTGGTCAAGAAAAGTCTTTACTTTCCCAGTTTTAGAAAAAGTTGTTGAGGAAATGAAAACAAACAACTTTACTAAGACAGTAGGTATTATAATATATTAATAAAATTAGCTTTGATATCATGGCTTGTCGAAATGGATTACAAAGGCAAGAAAACCCACGAGACAAATCTTGACGAAGTATTAGGTTCTGTTGATTTATTTTTGGTAAGAAATAAAATAACATCTCAATCCTTAATGAAAAATATGACATTTAAAGAAATCAATGACTTGTACTATCTTTTTACTCCTTTAAATGCAGTTTTTGATATTTCTACAATATTAAAAGAGTATGTTTTTATCGAAAACTTATCTTTAGTCTGTATTTCATGCTTGAAAGAATTTTCAAATCCATTTGAAATTAGTCTGAATATGGAATGCAAAGGTGAACCTTATCATCCTAGATTAAATATGAATAAAATCGATAAAATTTGTCTTCATGAAGGATGTGGCAAGAAGATAAAAATGCAAGGAGGAGAATACGCATGCTGCCATAAGCCAACTGGTTCACCAGGATGTACTACTAATGAAGGAAGACATGTTATCATGTTTAATGAATAAAATGCAAGAAATAAATAGAACTTATTAATTTTTTTAATTTTTTAAAACAATTTAATTTTATTTTATAATATAATATATAATCATTAAATAAGATTAAGTTATTATATAAATTCTTAATATTTGATACTTTAAATAAATTTAGTAATAATAATACATTGGGGATTGGGGATTGGGGATTGGGGATTGGGCCCAATCCCCAATCCCCAATCCCCAATACA
>Ga0100378_1006468_pt1 | contig 10569 bp, 11 predicted proteins | sample CryGeymeta201502_FD_81535 | JGI IMG/M metagenome (GOLD analysis project Ga0100378, IMG submission 81535) | Groundwater microbial communities from Crystal Geyser aquifers in Utah, USA - Crystal Geyser metaG 2015-02 | ecosystem: Environmental > Aquatic > Deep subsurface > Groundwater | place: USA...
ATGACGACAACGATGATGACGACAACGATGATGACGACAACGATAATGACGACAACGATGATGACGACAACGATGATGACGACAACGATAATGACGACAACGATAATGACGATAACGATAACGATGACAACGATGATGACGACAACGATGAAGAAGAAGATGACGACGACGACGACGAAGAAGATGACAACGATGACAACGATGACGATGATGACGACGACGACGAAAATGACGACAGTAGTGAACTATTCTACATGGAGTAGTAGTAGTAAATCACAAACCATACCTGTAAATCTTGTCCGTCGAACAAGATCAGTTCTCGAGTGTCCTCGAACAAAAAAATCGGGCGGGTGTAAATGTACAAAAGAAAAGGAGCTTGCGCTTTTCAAAACCAGCATCTAGAAGATCCATTCTACCCTTCGGAGTACATGGGAAGATGGTACCAAATCGCTCGAATTCCGCAGTGGTTCGACCGTGGCTGTCCCAAAGCCACAGCGGACTATCAGCTTCTAGCAAACGGCTCGGTCTCCGTCCTGAACCGCTGTGTAGATGAAAGTGGTAACGAAATCAGGCAAGTAAGCGGAATAGCTACCCCAGATCCGTCCTGCCCTGCCGCATTGCGGGTGGAATTCCCCGGATTCCCTCCGGGTCCCAGCGGCCCTAACTATCTCGTCCTTAGCACGGATTATGAAAACTACGCTTTGGTAGGGACTCCTGACAAATCAGCTCTCTGGGTTCTGAGTAGGACTCCCACCATGGGCAAGCACACTTATAACCAGATGTTGTGCAAAGCCGTCGCGAGGGGTTATAACGTCAAAAAGCTAGTCGTAGATCCACCGGGAATCACTGACACCAGAGGGAGAATTTGTAAATTCTGACGAGAAACAAGAAAAGACAAATTTCAGTGTTTCTGAAGCAAAACCTCGAAAGCCGGGGGAATGGAATTGAATTTGTGGAGAGTGAAACTGTGCCACTTCACAACTCCGCCAGATTTTCTCTTGACAAGAGAAATAAAAACCGGGACTTTCTAGAAATTAAACGTTTTCGAAGATTTCTTCCTCGATTTCTTTACTGCTTTTTTTAGGAGAAGGGGGTGGTTTATTTACCACAGGAGTTGAGGTATTAACCACAGGAGTTGAGGTATTAACCACAGGAGTTGAGGTATTTACCACAGGAGTTGAGGTATTAACCACAGGAGTTGAGGTATTTACCACAGGAGTTGAGGTATTTACCACAGGAGTTGAGGTATTTACCACAGGAGTTGAGGTATTTACCACAGGAGTTGAGGGTTTTGCAGGGACAGGAGTTGAGGGTTTTGCAGGGACAGGAGTTGAGGGTTTTGCAGGGACAGGAGTTGAGGGGTTTGAGGGGACAGGAGTTGAGGTATTTACCACAGGAGTTGAGGGTTTTGCGGGGACGGAAATAGTAGGTGGTTCATTTCTCTTCAGAGAACCAGTTGTTGATTTTCTACCATCCGTCGAGACGTTCCCCGAAGTTCTCGCTCGAGAAGAACTAGCAGCTACTCTGCTCATCCCCGCAATGGCTGAAGTTACTTGGGAATTATTTTTCTTCAGGTTGGCGGAGACTTCTTCCGCGTCTCTCCTCGTCACTTCCCGAAGGTGCTTGATAATCGCCTTGGAGCGTCCTTGGATAATCCAGGTCATCACCATCGAGCCCAGGGCGACGAGGATGAGGACCAGGGCTACTAAGCCCAGGGCGGCGGAAACGAAACTGTACCAGTAAGCAGAGCTAAGGCTGCCGGTCCCGCTGAAAGAAGTGCTTTTGATAATATTTCTGGCGGCTTGGGCGGCGTAGAAGCTCTCGACCCCGATGACGAGGCCGAAGAAGAGGAGGGCGACGGCGACGAGGACAAGGACGGTCCCCAGGGCCAGTTTGGAGGTGGATTTCCTGGCTCCTTCGGTGGCTACGGCGGCCGGGGCGGTGAGGGAGAGGCCGCCTACGATAAACTCGCCCCCGAAAATAAAAATCAAGATAGCGGCGCCTATCAGGACAAAGTAGAGGACGACGACGCTCCAAGAAATCCACAAATCCACGTAGAGGGCGCGCTGGGCGCTCTGGAGGTGGGGATCCGAGCTGATAGCGTCTTTGTTCTTGTTCAGGTCGGAGTGGGCGATGGAAAGGACGATCGCGTTAGAAAAGGTCAAAATGGCGAGAAAGACGAGGAGAACTATAACGATGGAGAGGCCGCCAAGAAGAGCCATAATTTGACATGGGCCAAAAAAGACGCGCTTTTCCTCCGACGCTAAAATAAATAGACTCGGGGTTAAATGAGCGAGAACAGACTTTACTTGGCCGTTTTGGGCGTGGGCGCTTCTGTCCCGATGACGGTGGTGGGGGACATTGTTTCCAAAATCCCCGACGAACGGATCCTCAGCCACCGGCGAGAGCGCTCGAAGATAAAAGTAGAAGATTTTCTCTCGGCGGTGAAACAATTTTCGCAGAGCCTGATCTCGGGGGAGGACTTCTACATCGGAGAAGAAGACGGAGAGATATGCCACGCTTTCATCGGCGTCTTCAGGGAATTTATTTCCGAGAGCGCCCTGAAGTGGAACGACCAGCTTGACATCTGCCTCTACTTCGACGAATGCAGCCCCATCGATCACCTTTTCGTCACGCTGGAGGAGTACGAAAAGTACGCAGACTTGACAGAAATTTCCGGAAGCTTGGTTTTGAAGTGCCCCCCCCAAGAAATCGGGGACGCTTTTTCCGACTGGTCTCTCGACCTCTTCGGCGTCCCTATCGAAGCCACGATGTATGTTCACCAGACTTACAAGTACGAGTACGATTAATAGGGTTCCGCTCGGGGTGTTGGAAGCTCGTCTTTTAACTAACCAGAGAGTCCCGCGCTGGTGACTTGAGAGAAGCGATAACGCGTTCTAGCTTTGATGTGAAACATCAAAGGAGAGAATACCGTCATATCATTTAGGAGCTTTCCACCTCGACAGCCTGGAAGAAAACGGGACTACCCGGACGATAAAAAAGATGGCGTAGTAAATAAACTATCGCCGGGAGTAATTTTCTCCTATAAGTCCGGAGGAGTTCGGATTTGATGAAAAAAACGTTATTCTTCTTGACTAGATTTAATCTCAAAATCTTGACTATTAATTTTGGGGTTTTTTCCTTGATCCGGAGATTGTAAGAAAAAAAAAGGTTTGTCACTTCGAAGTTCTTCGTTCTCAGTAAAAAATCTAAGTACTCGTCTGTGATGATCTCATCTGCTCCTTGTTCCAATAAAAATTCTACTGCCTGGAAGTGACCACCAAGCACAGCAGCATTGAAGACTTTAGTATCGAGAAAGTACGCTCCTCGTTTTACCAACGTTTTGACCACCTCCAGGTGACCTCTGTTTAACGCCATCTTGAGAGCCTCTTCTTCATTAACGTGAAGGTCGGCTCCCAGCCCTAGCAAGAATTCGACTACTTCCAGGTTGCCTGACGTTGCAGCCAGGCGTAACGCCATCCCGTTCTCAGCATGGATATCTGCTCCCCGTCCAACCAAGTACCGGACGATCTCCAGATGCCCACCTTCAGCGGCCTGAACGAGTGCGTACTCGTCCTGCGCGTGAAGATTAGCTCCCCGTTCCACCAAAAATTCAACTAGAGCCAAATGACCGTTGCTCGCAGCGAGTCGGAGTGCAAAGTCGTTCTCGAAATGGAGTTCCACTCCCTGTTCCAGCAAATATTGAACTACTGCTAGATGGCCTTTCGCTGCGGCTTTCATGAAGGCTGCATTTCTGTGAGCGTGAAGGTTGGCTCCTTGTCCCAGTAAGCATTTGGCTTCATCCAAATTTCCGCAGCTAGCCGCCTTGATAAATCTAAAATCTAGATGCATCTTTGTCGGAGTTCGTCCGACTAGTTATTACTTTTCAATTTGAAAAGTAGTCGAGTGTTTTAATTTCGAGCCGTTAGAGAAACTTAAAATACCACTTCATTGGAAAAATTCACAACGCCGAGGGAAATTAGGTTCGCAGATAGATTTGGTTGGTCTTTTGCTCTTAATGGCAATCACTCGAAGCCTTCCACATAGCCGGGGGCTTCGTCCTTGTCGAAGCTGACAGACTCGCCGGAGTCAGAACTGGTTACGATTATCCGATCGCCCCCCAGCTGGCAGGCGGAGGCCAGATAAGGCAAGCCCGCGGCTTGTGTGATGTCCATCTCTCCCCCCTCCCACTGGAGCTTGGCCGTGAAGGGGAGCATCCTGGAGACGTGGCGGCGCTTGAAGGGGAAAACTAACTTCTCTTTCTGGCCGCAGGGCGTGGCGTAGGAAATAACTACCGCTTGCTGAATACCCGCCGGCCCGTCGACGGGCGAGAAGCCGGGCCGCAGGAAGTCCGGATCTCTGATCAAGGCCAGGGCCCCGCGCAACTTGACCACCCAGGCGCAAAAGTCGTGGCAGGACTGGCGGGGGGAGGCGAGAAAAGAAGAAAAGCCGCCGAGAGTTTCGGCGAGACGTGGAGATACGTCTCCGCGCACCCTGAACCAAAAAAGGATGGCCAGAAAAAACCCGATCTGGGCCAGAAAAAACATTTTAAGCAAAAATCTTCCCTCAAAGGGGGTTGGGAAGACGAGATAACTCAAAAATATCGCGGCCGAGTCTCGAGACTCAACAGTTCAGACTATAGCTCTGATATACTCGACTTTGGCCGGGGCCAGGTGGACGGTGGCGGTCCGGTTGTAACTGTGGCGGGGATTTCTCCACTCCTTCTCCTCCAAGGGCCCCATGTTGGACTTCAGGAGGCGGGGGCAGAGGGAAGGGAGGAGAGTCTTTTCCTCCGCCGGGTAGGAAAGGCGGAAGAGGAACTTCAGGAGGTATTCCGAGTTCTGGTAGCAGACGTCCTGGCTGCCGAGGGGCAGGAGGAGGAAGCGCCTGAGGTCCCCCAGGGCGCACTCGAAGGTGCAATACTCGCCCTCTGTCCAGAAGATATGGATTATTTTCCCGCCGGGAGTCCCCTTGTGCTGGAGGAGGCGGGTGAGGGCGGCGTCGAGAGAGGGGCTTTGGGCGTCGGGGGCGCCGGGCACGTCGTGGGGGGAGGCGGGGAGGGGGGCGGGGGCGGGGAGGGGGGAGATTCTCTCTTCCATGGCCAGGGGGATGCCGATCGGCATCCCCTCGAAGTCGACCTTGCAGAAGTCGCAGCGCCTGCAGACGGAGGAGTCTAGGCGCCCGTCCTTCAAGTAGTAGGAGTAGTTTTCGTGGTTTCCGGTGGCGATTACCACCGTGGCGTTGTGCCTGTCTTTGAAGGTGTAAGTGGCGCTGGTCGCGTCGGCGCCGTGGGAGTGGGGGCAGAAAGGCTGGAAGTCGACGACCTTGATAGAGGAGGAGGGAGCGATTGTCTGGAAAGCGCCTTCCTGGTACAAGCGCCAGATCTCTCCGAAGTTGATTCCCCGGAGGAGGAAAACGGGAGAGGCGGAGGGTGTGAAGAGGTGTTGTTTGCCGGGTTTGCTCGACATTTTCGGCAGGGAGGCCTTTTTTGCAACTCAGTCTGCCACCGCCCCTTCGCGGCAGCGGTCAGGGGAAAATGAAAAGCAATTAAGGCGGCGCGCCCGCAAAGATGCAAGCGCCCCTAACAGGAGTTAGTCAAGAGGGAAAGAAAACCACTATTTGCAGCTCTCCGACCCCTCTGACCAAGGGCTACTTGAAATTGTACATCGGGCCGATGTTCTCCCAGAAGACCCGCAGCTTGCTCAGCGACTTGGAAATGCTCGCCCGCTCCAACTGCCGGGCCCTCTACGTGAACCACGCCTCCGATCAGAGAGACGACGTGGCCAGCCGGGCGGGCGTCGTCACCACCCACCAAAAAGGCTTCTCCCACCTGCCGGAAGGAGTCGCGGCGATTTCGGTCTCGAGCCTGGGCGAAATACCCGAGCAAGACCTCGCTTTCTTCGACTGCCTGGGCGTCGACGAGTGCCAGTTCTACCCCGACTTGAAAGAGAAAGTCGAAAAATGGATCACCCGCGACAACAAGCACGTGATTTGCGCGGGCCTCGACAGCGACGCTTTCATGCGGCCCTTCGGCCAGACCCTGGACTTGATCCCCCTCTGCGACAAAGTCAAGAAGATGAGAGCCAAGTGCACGATTTGCCGCTCGGAGCTCGAAGCCATTGGCTACGGCGGCGACCCCTTGTCCATCTCCGCCCCCTTCACCCTGCGCCTGGCCCCGGGCCGCCAACAAACCCTGGTCGGCGGCTCCAACTCCTACACCGCCGTCTGCCGCAGCCACCACCTGGCTTTGAGCGGCCGCAACCAGGAAGAAAGTTCCGGTTAATAGATTTTTGAAGTCAACGCCAGAGATCCCGGAAACTTAATATATAACACGAGCGCAAAATGAATAGAATATTCATTTTATATATTTTACAAGCGAAAGTTAGTAACTCCTATGGTCCAAGTCAAGTTCGAAATCGATATTGATGCTGGATTTTTTTCCGACATTACCCTCGTTTTGAAGCGGCAGGGAGATTACTTCGCTGATGGCGATAAAAATCGGCCCGGTTCCGAAGATTACGTTACTATGCGTTTGCACCGTTTGATTCTCTCATCTCTCGTCCCCTACTTTGCTAGTTATTTCTCCTTCCAAAAAAAATCTGGGGGAGAGATTCCAGACCGCTTGGAAATCGAAGTACCTGATGTCCTTGTTTCCAGCAAATTTCTCCGTTCCCTGTATGGGGAAGAAATCTCCTGGACGGAAGAAGAGATTTTGAAACTCTTCCTCTGCAGGTCTTTCTTCGGCTTCGAAATAAGCGAGCGGGAGGTGCTGAAACTGAACGTCCAGCCGAAAAATTTCGACTCGCTCCTTTCCGTAGTCTCGCTGCCTGAAGTCGAGTGGAGCGAGGCGGTGGAGATGCTGATCCGGAGAAATTTGCCGGAAAATTACCAATGGCCGGACGGCTGCGAAGAAATCAAGAGCAGGATAGAAACGCAAATATACCTTTTCTTTTCGCTAGGTTCAGGCGAAGAATCCTGCGTCCAAATGGTAAACGCGGTGAGCGGCGAGACTATTTGGACCCTGCCTCCCGACATCCGGCAAGTCTTCTCCCTGCCGGACGGGAAGAGAGTAGTCACTGTCTCCGATCGCATTTCCTTGTGGGACGTCGAAAGACGACAGGTGATCAGAAATTACGCTCGGTCGGATGACTCCATCCTGAGATCTGGGCTGACGCAGGGACGAAGTTGCTTTTCTCGCGCCGAAGTTACTCCTGACGGGAGGACGCTGATAGCCGTCGACTGCGACGGCTTCTTGACTGCCTGGGAGTTGGAGGCCGGGGATCTTATTTTTTCCCAACTTTTGCTCGAACAGAATTGCGTTTCTTGCCCTCAAATCAGCATCGCGAAAGTTTCCGCCAGGGGCGATCAAGTTTTCGTCGCCCTCCGCTGCCCAAATTTAGTCTTCTTTTTGTTTAATTTGAAGACGCAAAACTATTCACATTGGGATCTCTCTTCTTCGTCTTTCGGGGACAGCGCTTGGATTTCGGACAAAAAAATAATCTTCACGTCAGACACCGAGCTCAAAACTATCGACGTCGAAACGGGGGAAATTAAAAAGGTTTTCCAAAAATACAAGTATATACACTCCTGCGACTGCGAAGATCCCAGAATGTGTTATTGCACACGCTTGGATTCAAAATATAAGTACGTATCGCACACCTGCCTGCTCTTGAGGCCCGACGGGAAAAGACTGTACGCAGGAAATAGCCACGGGACGATTTTACGGGTGAATTGTAAAAACCGGGTTTTGGAAAAGGAGTTCCGCTCGGATGACTGTTATATAGAGAACGGCTTTTTGGAATATGAATTCCGCGCGGATGACCAGGTGGATGACTGCTCTATAGAGAACGGCTACAGCAAAATAACGTCTCTCTTCCTGTCGAAAGGCGGGAGATTTTTATTCTCCTCCGTTGGAAGCAAAGGAAATATATTCTGCTTCGACACTAAATTTGGTACCAGAGGGACGAATATTGCCAGGCTAGGAGAGTACAAAATTTTGGCTTTGCTGGAAACTCCTGAAGTTTTTTCCACCGTTCAGCCGAAAGATTTTTCTTTCCAAAGTTCTAATTTTTGGGAAGAGAAGACCGGGTTTTTTACGTTCCAGCGGTAGCAATTTTTTCGGCCCAAGTCAACAGGCCGAAAAAATAACTTCGTTCCAGCGGTAGCAATTTTTCCGGCCCAAGTCAACAGGCCGAAAAAATAACTTCTTTCCAGCGGTAGCAATTTTTCCGGCCCAAGTCAACAGGCCGAAAAATTAAATTGCTATCAGTCTTGTTTTACAAACAAGACTTTCCGGCTGGAAACTTCATAGTCTCTTTTCGCTCCAGGGCAAAATGGCCTGGCAGACTCTTCTCTTTGTCCTCCTGCTCTTCCTCCTCCTTCTTTCGGGAGGGGGATTGGCTTTGGCCATTTACGCCCTGGCCAGAGGAAATCCCCCGGGAGTGACCGGGCCCCAGGGCTCGCCGGGCCCGGCAGGAGCAACTGGGCCTGCTGGCAGCTCGGGGGGGATTCCCGGGCCGACTGGGCCGACAGGCCCGACGGGCCCGACGGGCCCGACAGGAGGACTAGGGCCGGCCAGCGCCTGGGCCTACGCCGGCTGGGCCAACAACGCGGCGTCCCTGCCTTCTCCTACCGCCAACGCTCTCTATTCTTACGGGGTAACCGGGATGAACTCGGGCAGCTTCGGCCCCCTTCCGGCCAGCGCCGACTTGGGGACGGTGGGCAGCCTGACGCCGGGGCAGCGCTTCTTCCTGCCGGTCGTGGGCCCGACCGGGCTGAAAGTCTCCGCCAGCCAGCAGTCCAGCGGCAACTTCAACATCAACAACATGTCTCTCTCCCCCGGCACCTGGTACACTTTCACGTCGGGAGGGACGACCGGGAGCAACGGGACGGTCAGGGCCTACGCCAGCGTTTCCCCCATAGTTTCTTTCAGCTAGTGTCGACGTTGGGAGAAGACGTGATGTAAAAACTCCCCCCGTCTTCCACCTGCGGCAAAACGATCGTGTACTCGTTCCAGCCCAAGAGAGAAACCCCGTCGAGGGCAGGGTAAGCGGAAGAGGAGAGAATAACGGGGGACGTGGGGGACGGGGACATGACGACGAAAGAACCGCCGGGAACCAGAGCGGGGTCTTGGTTCAACTGGAGAGTGTAAAAAGGGCAAAGCTTGCCCTCCGTCACCAGCAAATACTGCCCCGCCAAGCTCCCCGGGCTCAGCGTGCAGCTGTTGGAAAAATTCTGAACAGAAGCGGTGTAACCCCAGTTGGACAGGGGGGTCGGGGGGCCGGAAATTCCCGCCGGCCCGGTTGCCCCGGGCGGGCCGGGTGCCCCGGCGGGGCCGGGAAAGCCAGAAGCAGCCCCGGGGGGACCGGTGGGGCCGATAGGTCCGGGGGGCCCTCCTGGCCCCCGGACCTGCCTCCCCGGGAGAGCCAGGAAGAGGACGAAAGGAAGGAGAGACAGGGCCAAGAGGGCGAAAAGAAACACCGCGGAGATAGTGTCCCATCCGCTGCCCGACCTTTGACTCTTCCCCTTGGAGGTATTCTCCCCGGCCTGGGGTGAGCCTGCCTTATTTTTACTCCTGGCTTCTTCGCCTGACTCCGGAGTCTCTGCCTCCATCGCCTTTAGCAGGAGAGAATTACGGGAGGCAAGGTCTTCTGTTCGAGCGGTAGCGATTTTTTGTGCCGTTGATTTGAGCACAAAAAAACAACATTCTGTTCGAGCGGTAGCGATTTTTTGTGCTGTTGATTTGAGCACAAAAAATCAACATTCTGTTCGAGCGGTAGCGATTTTTTGTGCTGTTGATTTGAGCTAGCAGCTCAAAGTAAATACATTCTTTTGGAGCTCCTCCTAGGGCTCGGAGAGCTCCCCTTCCTCGTCCCGCCCCGCCAGTTCTTCGATGACTCTCCGCTGGAGGCTGCTGGAGGCCCCGGTGTCGAGGTGGAGGAGCAGGGAGAAAAGTTCTTCTCTCTCCATCCCCCTGAGGAATCCCCCCGTCTCCCCCGTCCCCCCCTCGCTCAGGGCGAGGCTAAAATTCGCCTGGGGAGGCGGAAGTCTGGCCTGAATCCCTGCCGAGAAAAGAACTTCATTCACGGCGGCGGTCAACCCCGCCAAGTCCGCCACCCCGCTGCGGGAAGCCTGGCTCATAATTCTCTCCAAAGGCTCGATGTCGGGGGAGGCCGGGGGGCGGAGGAGGCCGGGGACCAGCTCTTGAGCCGTCTCCGGGCTCGAGCGAGTCTTCCTTTTGCGCTCGCCCCGCCCGACCGTGAAGAGAGGCGTTTTGGAAAAATCGCTCCCGTCTTTCTTTGCGGGGGCTTCTTCTTTAAAAGTAGGCACCATCGGCACGAAAAACATCTTTAAGGTAAAGTAAAAATCAGCTGTTTCTGGTAGTCTGTCCCGCTTTATACCGCAAAAACTTGGTCTCCCTTTCTTGCCATCGGCCTGGTGGAGCGTGGCGGGGTTTAAGTTTGGCTCAGGTCGAACCGGAACCAATCTCTCGCTTTTCTTTACCTAAAGCCAGATTCCGGGGTAGAAAGATGAGCGTAGTCTCCGAAGAGCAGCGGTTTTCTCAGACTG
>Ga0100378_1006470_pt1 | contig 10568 bp, 8 predicted proteins | sample CryGeymeta201502_FD_81535 | JGI IMG/M metagenome (GOLD analysis project Ga0100378, IMG submission 81535) | Groundwater microbial communities from Crystal Geyser aquifers in Utah, USA - Crystal Geyser metaG 2015-02 | ecosystem: Environmental > Aquatic > Deep subsurface > Groundwater | place: USA...
AGGCGGTGCTTTTCATATTATTGTTACGGAGATCCCATATCAAGTTAACAAGGCTGATTTAGTAGAAAAGATTGCTAATTTGGTAAAAGACAAAAAATTGGATGGCATCAAGGCTTTACGCGACGAGTCTGATAAAGATGGTGTTCGTATTGTGATGGAATTGAAAAAAGATTCCTATCCCAAGAAGATTCTAAACGCTCTCTATAAACATACTTCCTTGCAGACAACTTTTCATGTCAACATGTTGGCTTTAATTGATGGCATTCAACCTAAAGTTTTGACTTTAAAAATTATTTTGGAAGAATATATTAAGCATCGCGAATCAGTTATTCGTCGTCGCACTCAGTATGAATTAGATAAAGCTAAAGACAGAGCTCATATTTTGGAAGGTTTATTAATTGCCTTAAAAAATATTGATGAAGTTATTAAGACGATTAAAGCCTCTAAAGATAAGGACGTTGCCCGTGTTAGCTTGATTAAGAAATTTAAGTTATCAGAGCGACAAGCCGTGGCTATTTTAGAAATGAAGTTGCAAAGTTTGGCTAACTTGGAACGCTTAAAGATTGAACAGGAATGGAAGGATAAACAGAAATTAATTAAGGAATTAGAAGCAATTTTGGCTTCTGTGAAGAAAATAAGATCTATTATTAAGGAAGAGATTAACGCTATTGCCGAGAAGTTTGATAATTCTCGTCGCACCAAGGTGATTATTCATGGTGTTAAAGAGTTTAGTCTTGAGGATTTAGTGCCAAATGAAGAAACCGTCGTAATGATGACTCGTGATGGCTACATCAAACGCTTGGAACCTGATACTTTCAAAGTCCAGGCCAGAGGCGGTAAGGGTGTTATGGGCCTGAGTACTAAGGAAGCAGATACAGTTGAATTTATGTTTAGTACTTTTACTCACACAGACATGCTTTTCTTTACCACTCGTGGTCGCGTCTTCCAGTTAAAGGCTCATGAAATCCCTCAGGCCTCAAGAACAGCTAAAGGAAATTCAATTGTTAATTTTTTGCAGTTAACTGGCGGCGAACAAGTTACTTCAGTTTTACCACTTGATAAGATTTTTGGTAGTAAATATTTATTCTTTGCTACGGAAAAAGGCTTAGTAAAGAAGGTTGAGTTATCTGCTTTTGACAACGTACGCCGTAGCGGCCTTATTGCTATTAAAATTAAAGAGGATGATCGCTTGATTTGGGCTAAACCAACCTCTGGTAGCGATCAAATTAGTTTGGTTACTTCTAAGGGGCAGGCAATCCGCTTCAAAGAAACAGATGTGCGTGATATGGGTCGTAATGCTGCTGGTGTTCATGGCATGAGATTACATAAAGATGATACGGTTGTTGGTATGGGAGTTGCTAAAACTGATAAGGAGCGTAAGCGTAATTATCAGACACTGATTATTATGGCTAATGGCTATGGCAAGAGAACTGATTTGACTCTGTATAAGGTTCAGGGTAGAGGTGGCAGCGGTGTTAAGACCGCTAAAGTCACGGACAAGACTGGTGAAATTACCAACGCTTTCTTGGTTAACGCTGATTCAATGGACGGTCGAGACTTAGTTATTATTTCTAATAATGGTCAGGTTATCCGTACTCCTTTTAAATCAGTTAATCAATTAGGTCGTGATACTCAGGGTGTACGGATTATGCGCTTCAAGGATCCAGAAGATAAGGTGGCCAGTGTCACTTGGGTATAAAATAGATTATCGAATATATAAAAAAACCGCTGTCATAGCGGTTTTTTGTTAAATAAAAAACCCCAGACTTTCCTTACAGAAAGAATGGGGTTGAGGCTTAATTTAAGATTATCTTTTTATATTTTTTATATTCTTTTTATGAATATAAATAAATATATAACCTTTAATAGCCTTAATCTCATGCGAATACCCAAGGGCCAGGAGACCACCTAGGTGTTTACTCGAAAAATTTTTAATCAGACCTCCCTCTAAGCGAGGAATATCTTGAGTGTTCAAGTTGTAACCGGCATCTAAGTAGACATTGAGTTTCATTTTTACTGAAAGCTCGTAGTTACCAAAGTATCCGACGACTTGTTCACTGGATAAAGTCTCAAAATTATATTGCTGCTTAAATACAGCAACTTGATAAAGTTTGCCAACTTTATGAGTAAGACCTACCAAGTAGTTATCCTTCTTCTCTCCTCCAAGCACTCCAACCAAATTAAAGGGGCTGCCCTTAATTTGAGTGTTTAGATGAAAAGAATATTCGGGATTTTTCCGGGAGGCAACTCCAATTTTGATACTTCCAAAATCAGTGTTGTAGCCAATTTTAGCGCCGATAGCTCCACCTGGCATTAAAGCTTCAGTCCAGGTTTCAAAATGACCATCTGCTGTTGGTGGTAGGGGTCTGATTTCGGTGGCTGGCGTAGCCATCCTGCCGAACTCTAGATTAAACTTTTTGTTCTTGCTTTGCAAAAACAAAGAGAATGAACCTATAACACAGTCTACTCCGTTGGATCGGTCATAAGCACCATAGGACTTAACTGTGATGTCTTTAGTTATATCCCAATGGGCCATAGCTCCTAGTCGTACACTATAAGTACTTATTTCGTCTAACTTCTCTGTGGAAAAATTAACACTATTTAAAGTACCCAAATAAAAGTTATCAACAACAAAACTGTTGTCATCGGTAACCACCGGAAGGGAGTTACTAAACTGATTCTCATCCATTTGTCCGAAACTCTGGGCGCCGAATCCCATTATGGCAATTATACAAACAATCACTACTTTTACTTTTTTCATTTTTGCTATTTTTTGATTATTAATTTGATAATTTATGGCTTTAAATCAAAGCTTTGTTAATTATGATAAATTAATAGGTAAAAGTGGGATTGGTTCAAGCTTACGCTTATGCCCTTCTAGTAATTTAGGTATTAGCCTTATTACTTCACTTATTACCAGTAAATACGGAGAGGTCATTATCAACTCTTCCGCAAGTCCTGGTATTGACCAGGACATAGTATCATCCACTTGATAGTGGTAATGACTTATGCCTGGTGGCATATTAACTGTAATTTCCACAGTAGGTGGAGTAGCGTCACTAGGTGTCGCAATTAGAGTCTCGTTAAATACCATCAATACTATTGTTACCAGTAAAACTGGCACTAAGGCATGTTGACGAGTAAGATGACGATCATTCAGTTCGTGTTGATAATCACGAAAACCTGTATGCGATTGAGCAAGACGACGAATAATTTGTAATTCATCTTTTGAAATCAGAGAAAAGATATTAGATTGTCTTCTCTTGAATTCAATTTGCATAGCCAGAGATCTTCTCCCTTCTTTAATGATTTTTTGCCAAGCGCGTCCAATCACAATTGGGTAAAGGATCAAGCAGATCAAGAAGCTTAAGGGATTGTTGATACTTACCCTATTTTTATCTTGATACCACCAAATCCATAACAGGATAAAAGCTAAGGGCATGTTCTTCCAATAAAATCCAAACAGGTATGTTAAGATTTTAATAACAACGCCTCGCCAGAAACCATCAGCTTGATAGCGTGCTTGTCGTTCCTGGTCTCGTTGCATTTGACCAGGATTTACAGCCTCCTGGCTTGTGTCGCGTGCATTAGATAGCCTGAGCATGAAGTTTTCATATTCTGGTTCAGACATATGCATGCGAGCATTTTTTACATTACGATCAAAAACTTCCAATAGACTAAAAATACTATTGCTAATACTCATTACAGCCAAACGATCAAAATCGTTATTTTTCTGCTTTAGTCTGATCTCTGTAAGATCTGCAAAATATTCTTCAGGACCATAAGCGGGCCCTAGTAATTCAGCCCGCTTAACTTTTTCTTGTAAAAATATAAAGTCTTTTTTTCCTCCATCCGCCTTAATTGGCGGAGAGGGATTATCTTCTATGTTATTAAATAAAGAGAAGTGACCAATATTATAAAGAAAAAGAAAAGCTAAGAGCGTTTTGACGCTAATTAGTGTAATCTTCCTCATTTTTATTCAGTTTTTAAATAAATGCCCAATATTGAGCAACAAATCATCATAGCACATTTTCATATAATAGTCAATACTATAACTAAAATAGAAAGTGGGTTATAATAAAATATATGACTACTACAATTTTAATTACAATTTTTAGCTTAATTTTATTAGCTTTTATTGCGGTTATTTTTCTATTATTAAAGAAAAAAAACCCAATGGCAGATGCTCAGGCGGTCGCTACTTTAGAGCGTCTCGCTCAGCAGTCGGAAAAGCTCTCACAACTCGCACTGCAGAACACGGAAATGCGCCAAGAGTTAGATAAAAAGTTGAGTGAAACCCATCGGGCCAGCCAAGGACAATTTGCTCAGACAACTAAAGTGATCCAGGATATCACTGGCCAATCAGCTAAGTTGATTGCCGATGTGACGGAGAAGCTGGCGAAACTGGACGAAACCAATAAACAGGTGGTTAATTTTTCTTCGCAGCTACAAAGTTTGCAGGATATTTTAAAGAATCCCAAACAACGAGGAGTTTTGGGTGAGTATTATTTGGAAGAAACTTTGAAAAATGTTTTACCACCGAAGTCTTACGCTTTACAATATTCACTTGGCAAGAATGAAAAAACGGGCAAGGAATTAATTGTCGATGCGGTTGTTTTTGTAAAGGATAAAATTATTCCGATTGATGCTAAATTTTCTTTGGAAAATTATGAGCGTCTATTAAATACCACTGAGCCAGAAGCGCGTAAAAAAATTGAGGCACAATTTAAACAAGACTTAAAGAATCGTATTGATGAGACTGCTAAATATGTTTTGCCAGAACAAGGAACTTTGGAATTTGCTTTTATGTTTATTCCTTCAGAAGCAATCTACTATGATTTATTGGTTAATTCTGTTGGTAACGTGAAGGTGAATACTCGTGATTTAATAGAATATGCTTTTCGTGATAAAAAAGTTATTATCGTTTCCCCTACCTCTTTCCTTGCTTACTTACAAACAGTCTTGCAAGGACTAAAGGCTATGCAAATTGAGGAAAGTGCCAAGGAGATTAAAAAGAATATTGAAAAATTAGGTAGACACATGTTGAGCTATGACGATTTCTTACAAAAATTAGGTAACAGTCTATCCACTTCAGTTAATCATTATAATCATGCTTATCATGAATTTAAAAAGATTGATAAGGATGTAATTAAAATTACCGGAGGAGAGAGTAAAATAGAAACACTCACATTAGAACGACCAAAATAATTACTATGGCCGATAAACTGGAAAATTTAAGTGAACTATCTGAGGCAATAGTTAAGATTGTCGTTTTTTTTGATTTGTTTTCCTATCCTTTAACTAGTTATGAGATGTGGCGTTATCTGAGTGTGCCAGTGGAATTTGAAGAGTTGGGACCAGAAATAAAAAAATTAATTCAGGCTGGTCATTTGGATGAGGGGCAAGGTTTCTATTTTCTGCCAGGGCAAGAAGATCTAATTAATATCCGTAAGCAACGCTATCACTATACTAATCGTAAATTAAAAATAGCTCGTCGAGCGGTTCGTCTGTTTAGCCTTTTACCCACAGTTCGTTTCGTGGCTCTTAGCAATTTAATTGGGCGTCATAATTTACGCGATGGCAGTGATATTGATATTTTTATTATTACTAAAGCAAATCGTATTTGGCTGACACGTTTGTTTTGCGCCGGATTAATGAAAATTTTAAGACAACGCCCGACACCTAGTAAGAAACGAGATAAAATTTGCTTAAGTTTTTATGTTGATGAAGCACACCTTGACTTAAGTGGTATGACTACTGGCCCAGATGATCAGTATTTTCACTTTTGGCTAGCTGGCTTATATCCTATATATGATCGAGGAGCCTATCATCATCAGTTGATGAGCGATAATGCCTGGCTCAAAGATTATTTACCTAATGGCGATTTTATTCTCAGTAATCAGTCCTATCGTGAGTCGCCACGTTCTTGGTATCAGCCCGAGTTAGTTTTAAAGGCTTGGCGTAGTTGTTGTGATAAATTAGAAAAATTGGCCCAATCTTTACAGATGATGATTATGCCTTTAGCTCTCAAGAAAAAGGCTAATCTTGATTCGCGAGTAATTATTAAACCTGGAGTACTTAAATTATATTTACTTGATCGGCGCCAGGAATTTGTGCGTCGTTATAAAGAACGCTTAAGACGATTTTTCCATGAATAAAAACACATGGCTATGGGCTGGCAAGATTTGCTTATACCTAACGGTGTTTATGCTGCCCTGGCAGACCAAATTAATATTACGTGCGGCGAGTAGTAATTATTGGGAAATATCCATATTTGCATCTTTTGTTTTTCTGTATTTAAGTTTATTGTTATTATTGCCTAGCGGTTTATTGACATTAAATTTTTGGAAAAAAATATCTACAAAGATAAAAATAGCATCTTTCGTTTTTTTGCTTTCCGCTTTAATATCAGTTTTTGTTTCTGCTGATTTTTGGCTCTCATTTTTTCGTTTTTTATTATTACTGAGCGCCTTTGTTTTCTATTATATTTTAAAACAACTATCACCTCTTTTGCGTCGTCGCCTGCTTACAATTTTTCTTATCAGCTTAGCTTTGCAAGCTTTGATTGGAATTGAGCAATTTATAACACAGACTTCGTTTGCTAGTACTTATCTGGGAATGGCCTATCATAGCGCTGGCGATCTTGGAGCAATTGTGATTGAAGCTGCTTCTGGACGTTGGCTGCGAGCCTATGGTGCCAGTGATCATCCTAATATTTTTGGGGGATTGATGGTTTTAGCATCGCTTATCAGTGCTTACTTATTTTTTAATGAGGAGAAAGCTAAATTACGAGCCTATGCTCTAGGTGCTTATATCTTATTTTTAATCGCTGGTCTATTTTCTTTTTCACGTTCCGCTATACTTGCTTTATTTGTGGGACTTCTTTTCTTGCTTTGGAAAAATTGGCGGAAGCGTTACCAGAACTTACGTCCGGCTGCCGCTCTACTAGTACTTTCAATTTTTATCATCTCTCTATTTTTAGGACAGTATAGTGATTTAATCTGGGCTCGCACACAAACAAGCAGTCGTCTAGAAAACATTTCTCTAAGTGAAAGGCAGACCTATAATGAACGAGCTTGGCAGGATTTTAAGAAAGTTCCATTGTTTGGCCTTGGTTTAGGGGCATCACCAGAGTCTGATTATAGTAAAGATGTTTTACATGGGCAGGTCCAAGCAGTCTGGAATTATCAGCCAGCCCATAACTACTGGCTTCTGGCCGCTGTTGAGGGAGGTATATTCTTTTTACTCTCACTTATTGCTCTATGGTTTCTTGTCTACAAAAAAAGTCGGGAACACCGACTTGTAGCCATATTTGCTGCTTTGTTTATTTTAACGCTATTTGATCACTGGCTTTTTAGTCTACCTTTAGCAGTTTTGTGGCTCGCCTTCTTTTTTGTTTTAATATAATAGTTTTTTTGTAACAAAATTAAATCTTGTTCTAAGTTTTTAAAAGCCTTATTGATTAATTGTTTTTCATTCGCTGGGGCTTTTTTTATTTGTTCAGCTAATTGCTCTCTTAGTAGGTGGACTAAAGTGGCAGCGGTGCCAAAATAATCATTATTCTCTACATGAAACTTAACGCTGTTCGCATCTTTTAGTATTTTTACATTAGGATTAAGCTGATAATTTTTATCTGAGGTTTTCATTAAATGATGCTTAAAAATTTATTATCACCAATAATTAAATGATCAAGTATTTCAATGTCTAGAATCTTCGCGGCCGCTAAAAGTTTGTCGGTAAGGTCTGTATCGGCACGGCTAGCTTTAATTTTTCCTGAGGGGTGATTATGAGCAATAATAACAGCTGTGGCTCCATATTCTAGAGCTGGTCTAAAGACTTCACGCACGTGCACTAGCGAAGCATCAACAGTGCCAAGGGAAATAACTTCGTCGTGTACGAGTTGGTAGTGGCTGTTTAGGTATAGACCACGAAATTGTTCTTTTTTTAAGCTCCCCATGTCTTTTAAGTGGTTAAAGGCTTGGGTAGCGTTGCGAATGGTGATGAAGCCCCCTGGTTTTTTCTGAAATAAACGACGACCTAGTTCAAAGCAGGCCACAATCTGACAAGCTTTTGTTTGGGGGATATTTAAATCTTTAGCGATACTTGAGGGATTTTTTTGAGTGGTAATAGCTTTTTCGCCGTATTCACGGAGTAGTCGTGAGGCCATGGAGAAAACCTCTTCTTTTTTTGTGCCCACGCCTAAAACTACCGCCAATAACTCGGCTAAATTTAAAGCAGCAACACCATCAAGAATCATTTTTTCTCTTGGCTTTTCGTTGTCGGACATTTCCCGAACCTTTTTGATTTTATAGGTTTGTCCGTGTTCTAAGGCAGAGGAAGTCTTTTTTAATTTATAGGGCATATTGTTTATCTAAATTACTCTTTATATCTTCGCTTTCCATTATAACAGAGATATGTTAAATTTAGAATATAATATTAACTACATTTTTGATATGTTTAAATACAAAAAAACGATTTTAAAGAACAAAATTCCCCTAATATTAGTGCCTATGGTCGGAGTAAAGACGGCCACGGCCTTGATAATGATTAAAACTGGTTCTAAATACGAAAATAGAAGCGAAAGTGGGCTTTCTCACTTTTTAGAGCATATGTTTTTTAAAGGCACTAAGCGTCGACCGGACACCTTAACCTTGTCAGCGGAATTAGATGTTTTAGGGGGCGAGTATAATGCTTTTACTTCCAAAGAATATACTGGTTACTTTGTAAAGGTAGCTGAGGGTAAGTTGAGTCAGGCTCTAGATATTTTAGGCGACATGTTAACGGCTTCTAAATTTGAAGCAGAGGAAATTGAGCGAGAAAAAGGAGTGATTATTGAAGAGTTGAATATGTATGAAGACAATCCTTTAATGCACATTGAAGATGTGCTTGAAACTTGCCTATATGGAGATACGCCAGCTGGTTGGGACACTATTGGCACTAAGAAAAATATACAATCATTCAAACGGGCTGATTTTTTACGCTATTTTAATCGTCAGTATGGAGCTAAAAGCATTAAAGTTATTTTAAGTGGAGCCATTAAGGAGACTGATCAAAAACAGGCTCGCCAGATTTTTGAAAACATCAAGACTAACAATTGGCAAGATAAAATGGCAGTTAAGGAAGAACAAACAAAGCCAGTTTTGAAGAGCGTGTTTAAGGCCACCGATCAAGTCAATTTGTCCTTAGCTGTTAGAGCGGTTCCAGTTGGACATCCGCAAGAGTTAGCTTTAAAAATGCTAAGCGTTATTTTAGGCGGTTCTATGAGTTCGCGTTTGTTTATTTCTTTACGTGAACGCTCAGGCCTAGCCTATTACGTCAAAACATCAACGGAATTTTATTCTGATTCTGGTTATTTAACTACTCAAGCCGGCGTTCCTAAAGATAAGGCTGCGGCCGCAGTAGAAATAATTTTAGCTGAATACAGACGCATTGCTAATGAAGATGTAGCTCCAGAGGAATTGGCGCGAGCTAAAGACTTGATGTCTGGTAAATTACTCATGCAACTGGAAACAAGCGACGATGTTGCCAGTTGGTACGGTCGTCAGACAATCTTGCGTGATAAATTTATTGAACCAGCTGAATTGAATAAACGCTTACGAGCATTAACAGCCAAAGATATCCGTCAAGCAGCTGAGTTAGTTATGAAAGATTGGAACTTAAACTTAGCCATTATTGGGCCAATTAAAGAAGCGGGTAAGCAGAAATTGTTAAAAATGTTAAAAATTTAGTGCTAGCAGCATTTTCATATGCAGAATCAAATTAAGCAACTGAATAGTAAGCAACAGGCAGCGGTTAATCATCGACAGGGCCCGCTTTTAGTAGTGGCTGGAGCTGGTACAGGTAAGACAAGTGTCTTAGTGAATCGCTTGGCGCAGATATTAGAGCAAGAAAAAGTTCAAAGTGATAGAGTGTTACTTCTAACCTTTACCGAAAAGGCGGCTCAGGAAATGGAGGAGAGGGCGGATCGTTTGCTCCCTTATGGTTATTTAGATCTTTGGATTAATACTTTTCATAGTTTTTGTGAACGTATATTACGTGAGCATGCTTTAGATATTGGCTTACCAGCCGATTTTCGTCTTTTAACTGCAACCGAACAATGGATGACAATTAAGAAGAACTTTGATCGCTTTAATCTTGATTATTATCGTCCTTTGGGCAATCCCACTAAGTTTATATCAGAATTGCTTAAGCATTTTTCTCGCTTAAAAGATGAAAACATTTCATCGGCTGAATATTTAGCCTATGCTAAAAAAATTAAAAGTAAAACTAGTAGCAAAAAAGAAAATACTGAAGAAGATGGAGATATTTTAGAAAGCGATCGCTTGCAAGAACTGGCTGGTGCTTATGAAACCTATAATAATCTACTTTTAGAAAATAGCTGGCTTGATTTTGGTGATTTAATTTTATATACCCTAAAACTTTTACGTGAACGTCCAAATATTTTAAAACATTATCGTGAGCAATTTCTTTATGTGATGGTGGATGAGTTTCAGGACACGAATTGGGCGCAATACGAATTAGTTAAACTATTATCGGCTCCAAATAATAATTTAATGGTGGTCGGTGAT
>Ga0100378_1006471_pt1 | contig 10567 bp, 8 predicted proteins | sample CryGeymeta201502_FD_81535 | JGI IMG/M metagenome (GOLD analysis project Ga0100378, IMG submission 81535) | Groundwater microbial communities from Crystal Geyser aquifers in Utah, USA - Crystal Geyser metaG 2015-02 | ecosystem: Environmental > Aquatic > Deep subsurface > Groundwater | place: USA...
AGAACTGCTCATTTCTTTGGTGATAGCCTGCAGTCCAAACACCAAAGCTACACTGCTACTCTCGATCGACATCAAAGAAGTGCTGATTTACATCTAACAGGTTGGAGAGCATGCTGGACTAACCGCCAAAGTGACATTGGCCAACAAGATGCGACCTGTTGATTGAACACCCCAGGTTTATAGGATATATGAGCCGTAACCGACGTCTGAGCCTCGACCGTAAAGAATGTAGAGCAAGTGAGGTAAGGTAGGATGGTTAGCCATAGCCAGGATTTGAATTGCTGCCAGCACCGCGGCAAGAGTTGTAGTATCTGCCATGTAAGTATAGTTCAAGGTTGTGGCTACTTCCATCGCATAGAAAGACATGGTTGATGGACGAGTTTTTAATATATATATGCGTTATGCATATCACATTCTCAATTTGATTCTGACTAGTATTTGAGGTAATAAATCAATAGTATATCAAAGAAAATCGTGTCAACTGAGATTCATCTTAGAATCATTCGTCTCTTGCGGTCGTACACCTCGAACCGCTTCCCGAAAGGATTTGCTACTACCTTCTCTATTTTGGGTTTCTAACTCTGATGGGCCTCTCTTTTGGTCATCATGAGACTGTTGATCATTGATACCTGGTCGATTCCTTGAGAAGTGAACAAAGTAACTGAATTTAATGTCTTATTTAATATATTTTTCTGTGGAGATAAAGAATTTTCTGCCAGGGCGTATGGATTATTAGTATCTCTGGGCGAAACATATTTTGGTCCTTCAGTCCATCTAGGCATCCTCAAGAATGCCTTTGCCTCCATATTTTCCAAATATTTAAAGTATTCTATCGCTTTGGGGGTGTCCATCGCGCTACTATGACTCTATTTCTTTAGCTTGTCAAATAAATTTTTGCTCTTGTACCGACTAATGAGTTTATTCGTGTTGATCAAGCCGAGCCTAATAGAAAGTTGTCCGGATTGATTGGGCGAAAGAGAATGCTCAGGAATGTTGCATTGATTGTTATTTTTATGGAACATGCTGCGCTTGGGGGTAGATCGAGGGGTAACGTTCAAAGAAATATCGCTTTCTGCACTAATATTTATGGCTTCCTTCTTGAGAGATTGTGCAAGCTCATCTTCTTTGCGATTTTTGTAAATATTTAGTAACTTGACAATAGAGTTATTGCTTTTGGGGCTTCCTCGATTACAGACACTAGAATTAGTGAACATATTTGTAAAAGTTCTCCTCGGATCCCTTTTATCATTAATCATTGTATCTTCTGAGCTTTCTCCTTCTTTTTTGCTAAACACTATCAACTGCGAGCTCATTCTTTTAACTCCAACTCTGCTCATATCTTTTATCTTGTCTATTGCCTTGATTGCATCAATAAAATTTTTGCTGAAAAAAGGCATTGACATTCTCTTGTTCATTCTTACGGATTTTCTAAGCTCAATGCTGGAACTTGATGGTATACTCTTGACATCTGAAACTAAAGGAGCCGATTGATCTGTGTTTTTTGATTATCTGTTCTTTGGTGTCAGGTGACCCGAAAATTATTTGGCTTTTTTGTACTCCTTGAAAGCGTCGAAAGGACTCGTGGAGTTTAGCTTAGGAGCTTTCAACAATGATGATATTTGCGGTTGCGTCTGCCGATGGGTTGGAATAGGTTTGGTCATTGAATTTCTTATCTCACCACTCTATCTTCTGAGTTCTTTGGGAATCGAAGCCCTTAAGGACTCCATTTCTTCTGCTATTTAATCTGGGAGTTCCTTAGAAATCATGTCTTCAATGCCGACCAACAAATCTTTGTATTTATTTTCGATATCTAGTATTCCTTCTCTATGCTTAAGTCGCTGTTGTAGCTGACTCTTGGACTCCAGTTTTAGCAATCGAGAGGGAGCTTGCTTGGTCAGATTGATTTGAAATCTACCCAAATATGACAAAGCCTCATCAATTATTTACTCCTTTACTGGGTCGTATTATTATTCTTGAGTTAGTTTGTTTTTTCTTTCGAAAAATTACTTGTGTTCGATATCGACTCCATTGACCCTGTAAAATTAGTCGGCTGATATGAGATAACCCTTGTTGATGAGCTAATCTATGATCTTCTGCTGAATTTATTAATTCTGAAGATATATTTCCTCGACAATCTTATTGATCACAGAGGCATCTTTCATTTATCTGAGCTTTCTCATCACCATCTAGCATTACTTGATGATGCGCTCTATCTGCGGGCGCAAAAAGCCAAGGACGTGACTATGCATCAAATAATAGGATATCTTCATGGAGATATGTGTACCTTTACCATTACTTTTTCGATTAGGCGACAGTGCAGACGCTTCATGTCGATGAAAGCTTAGCGATTGTTGGGATCAGAGCACAAAAGGTGCGGTTCAGGTCGATCGAGAGTATTGCTAAAAATCAAGGATTCAGCTTTGTTGTCTGTGAATGTGCCATAAAAGGACTTGATTTCGGTTGAGTGCATTACACTCTTGCTTTTCATGACCTCGAGGAAAATTTATTGCAACTTGAAGTTTAAGGCCTGGATATGTGGATATTTTTACAAAAGAGCGGTTGATGTCCCTGAGTTTGCAGTCGATGCGCTCCCCAACTAGAGCCTCCTGTTGTTATTAGATCGTAGTGTACCCTTTGACCATTTTGGGAGATGGAAAAAATCGCTTCATGCTGAGGTTCTATAAATGGAAAGTGAGTAGAATAAATAAGATTAAATTCATCCGACAAATATATCTTTTAATCAATGCAAGAACCACAGCCCATCCAATGCAAGGCAGCCATCGCCTACGGACCAAAAGAAACTCTCAAAATATAAACCATCACCGTTGATCCTCCCAAAGAAGGATAAGTCAGAATCAAAGTGTTCTCCAATGCTCTTTGCCACACCGATATCTATGAACTTGATGGTGGCAGTGGAGCAGGATCTAACTGGCCCTGTATCCTTGGTCATGAAGCCACAGGTATTGTCGAGAGTGTCGGTCCCAATGTGAACCGCATCAAAGTTGGTGATATTGTGATCCCTTGCTACACTCCTCAATGCAACAAAAAGACGTGCATTTATTGCATGAGCCAAAAGACTAACTTATGTCCTACTATCCGAGCCAATCAAGGCAAGGGAGTGATGCCCGATGGCACCAGCAGGTTCAAGAACAAAGAAGGCAAGACCATTTATCATTTCATGGGATGTTCAACATTCAGTGAGTATACCGTTATTGCATAAATCTCAGCTGCAAAGATCAATCCATATGCTGATCTAAACAAGGTTTGCATGATTGGGTGCGGAGTGGCGACTGGTTGGGGTGCAGTCATGAATAATTCTGATGTTGAGCCGGGAACTACAGTTGCTGTTTGGGGATTGGGAGCTGTAGGTTTGGCTGCTGTTCAGGCGGCTAAGATTAGAGGAGCCTCTAAAATATATGGAATTGATATCAATTAAAGCAAATTTGAGATTGCGAAACAATTTGGCGCTGATGTTTGCTACAAACCCACCAAGGAAAAAAGTGCGAAATAGTTTCTCTTAGAAAATGAACCTTGGGGTATTAACTACACTTTTGATGCTACTGGGAACACCGTTGTCATGAGAGAGGCTCTTGAATCAGCCCATAGAGGATACGGTCAAAGTTGTGTGATTGGTGTGGCATAAAGCGGTAAATGTGTCGAGACTGCTCCCTTCCAAATGGTGACAGGAAGACGATGGCTCGGAACTGCCTTCGGTGGATGGAAAGGTTTGGACGATGTTCCTAAACTTGTCAACAAGGCTCTTACTAATGAATGGCCTATTGAAAAATATGTCACTCATGAGCTTGAGGGACTTGAAAAAGTCATTGAATCGATTGAAATAGCCAGAAAAGGATAATGTTTGAGAGCTGTCATCAAGATCAACCCTGTCCCTACTCAAGATAACGATCCGAAGGTCAAAGTAGTATCATCAACAAAGGCATTCGGAGGACTTTATCAAGTTGTCAAACATTGGAGTAAATCTAACCAGTGTGAAATGACTTTTGGAGTTTTCTTGCCTGATGAAGAGGTCAAAAATCAAAGAGGAAAACCTTATCCTGCTCTTTATCTTTTGGGGGGCCTTGGTTGCACCAACGAAAATTTGGCAGTCAAGACTGGGTTTGGTCCTCAAGCCAAAAGACACCGCATTGCTTGCATTTTCCCTGACACCAGCCCTCGAAATACTAATATTCCTGACATCGGTAAAGACTGGTAATTTGGAGACAGTGCCAGTTACTATGTTGATGCCACTTCTGACAAAGCCAAAAAACATTTCCAAATGTTCACCTACATCACTAAAGAGCTACCATAAATTGTTTCAAATTATTTCCCGATCGACAGAAATAATGCCTCTATTACTGGGTTCAGCATGGGAGGACACGGTGCTTTGATTGCTGCTTTCAAGACTGGATTGTACAAGTCAGTGTCTGCCTTTGCTCCTATCTCGAATCCTACTCAGTCTGACAACTGGGGAAGAAAAGGATATTAGTTTTTCTTCAACAAACCTTAAGAATAAGGATTATAATACGATGCAACTGAGCTTATAAAACGAAGAAAAGCAACTCAGCTACCTGTCTTTATTGAAACCGGCACTCAAGATCAATGGTCCAAGTCGACTCTTTGCGAAAACCTCAAAGGAGCTCTTGTCAGCGCTGACTATTAACACATCTGGAAAAACCGAGGGGGCTACAACCATAGCATGTGGTATGTTGCTTCCTTCATAGATGAACACTTCGATTTCCACGCCAAATACCTTCTCATTTGATACATCAAGTCAAAATATTTTTAAAATTTACTATCATTAAAAATCAAGATAACTATTCACCTCAAGGGATATGTTATATCACTGGCACTTATTTTTGAGCCAAATCTTGGCAATTTTGAATGAGAGAGATGCCAAGTTAAAAGGCTAAGTGCTCATTTGGATCATTAGGGTTGTCAGCTGAATAGTTATGTTAAGGGATATCAAGCTTTACTCTTTGAATGAAATTTCTGTTGAATTGATATTTTCCCTTCTAGTCTGTGATAAACTCGTAGTCAACCTATTTGAGATAATCCCCACCGTAAAATTATGCGATTATATGTTAGTTATAAGGATTCATGTCAGCAAAACATTGCTTGACACATGCTAACTCTTTATGATCGACTGCCAACCCCTCGCTATCAACATAGGGATTGAGAAAGGCATTCCTGAGAGTTTTATACTGCTAGTTCTCTGCATCAAGATCGACTTCCATCATGATATTGTTCTTATTGTAAATCAAGTGCTTTTGGGAGATGCTGCTGATATCCTTGAGGGTCAGTTGTTTATTTGACCTACTTTTTAAATTATTGAAAACGTACTTGCTCTTGAAGCGATCTTGATACTGTAATTAATTCCTGAGGAGCATTTCCTCGAGATTTACCTCCATCACTAAGCGTTCAAGATGCTTGCTTATTTATTTATTAACAATCTGACCCTGACGCTTTTTCTTTGGCATGACTTGGAGGTAATTCTAACTTGAGTAATCGTGTTCTTTCTAACTAATGTGACCATCCCTTCGGTAAATCCTTATATGATTTTTGGAGCTGGAAGGATGAAATGTTTTTTGTGATTCAATTTATTCTTATTAGCCTTTTTCATGAAAAAATGCTGAAATTTTATGTTTTTCTCTTCTCATTTTTGCTGGTCTGGTTTGTTGATTTCTTGCGTTAAAATACTGTCTCTTGACATCTATTTAGTCCTCACTATGTCGTGAAGAAGCTAGTTTACCAGCCGAGGAAAAAGCAGAAGAAGCGATTCTTGCTGTTTTTCTCACAATGCCACTCTCTTTTTCAACTGTGCTGGGGATACGATTTTTTGTTAAAGCTTTGGAGTGTGGAGTTGCTTTGACATGATGGTCAGTTGAAGCTTTACTTTTGACACTTGATTTTGATTTACTTTATTTTTTGCCTGTTGAACTCGCCTTGCTGCCTCTCTTCTTATGGGTTATCGTTTTTTCATCCTCACTCGGCCACTCTTTCTTTTATTCAATAAAATACCTCACTGATTTACCAGTATTCATTTTTTTCCGACGCTATCTTGGATTTTGACCCGTTTTGACAAGTGCGCCTTGTCTTTTGACAGGTTCGATGAAGTTACTTTTTCTGACGGTTATGTTTTATTTATTCTGGTTGCTAAATTTAGTTTCAAAGTTATGGTTCATGCTATATCTCAGTTGATGTTTCTGTTTGCTGCTTCTTGAACCTATTTTGGAATTTTTTTTGGATAAAAAACAATCCTCGGCTGTCTGGCTCAAAGGTATTTTTTCTAAATCCTAAAAAGTTTCGGTATGTCTTGTTTTGATAGAATTCAGATTGTTGTAGGTTTATTTCATCTCATTCGGTTCTGTTATAATCCGAAGCTGGCTATTTCTTAAGTTGGCTTTTTGATTCTTGTAGTATATTTTCTTGACATTGAGCTGTCTTTTCTGCCTTTCAAGTTGCTTAAATTCAGTTAGCTTGAAATATTATTTGGCTTCTTCTTTGGCTTATAGAGTAGTATCTCTTATTCTTTTGGTTTATTACTGTTTTTCACTCAATCGATTGATTTATGTCTGAATTAGAGTACGGCAAGCCATTTCTTGTTCAGGTTTTTTGTGAAGCCTTTCAACATGATATATCCAATCATTCAAGTCTTTTAACCTCAACTTGAGTATCTCACAGTATCGATGCCTATTTTCCTAGAACTGGCTACTGAGTCTTGTCTACTTGTTAGCCAAGGAAAGAAAATCAAATAAAGTAAATTTCTGATTGGTAGTAAACAGCTCGGGTCTACTATTGGCAAAGGTGTGCTTCATGAAATCGATAAACTAGTTTTCCCTGTTGACTAGAGCTTTATCTGTGAGACTGAGCTGACTGAGGAAGAAATGACATGAAGGATCTGGTTTCACCTGGTAGCCTTGGATAGCTAATTTCGGGAGAATAAGAGGACTAAAGTGTGTTTGATATTGATGAAGGAGCTTTCTGTACTGTTTGTTGTGATTTTTGTGAATAGAATGCTTCTATATATCGACCATTCTGAATAGAATATCAGACCAAATACCAGCTAGCTTTATTTAATTGAATTTACGATAATAAACTAAACCAACATTTGCACAGATGCAATAACCAGGTCATTCAGAGTAAGCATAGCAAGATATTGAAGAATTGTAGAAGGCCATCTAATAACAAAAGAGTAAACTTATGTACTTTGAGTAACTTGAGCAATAGATCAAAGACATCTCTCATTCCATCAATCATTCCCCAGCAGCTTCCAAAGGACAGAGTGGCGCCAAACCAACTGATAAATAAAGCAGGCAAATTGCAGCCAAAAGCAGCAACAAAAAGATAAAAATATATGAACTTCAAAAAAAATTGAAAAAGCTGACAGCTGAGTTCAATGAAAAAGACTCAGCTTTTGAGCGCTACAAAAAGAAAGAAGATGAGTTGCTGTATGAAATTGAGAAAACAAGTAAGTTGATAGATCAATAGAAAGAGACAAGATAGTCCTTAATTGAGTTGGAGTTAAAGATAGATGGAGATATAGAAAAAATGACATAGAAGGTTATTGATTAAGTTAATTCATTGGAGGAGAGCATCAAAAGAAAGGAAATGTTTCTTTTTGAAAGGACTAAAATTAGAGATCAGCTTAAAAGACTGCATTCGGTTCTTGATAAGGATGATCCTAAATTCAAAATACCATCACCAGCCGAGCTTTCGCTTTCGTCTTCCCTTCATGAAGAAGTGTAAAGTTAGGAAGTGCAGGAGTAACAATTTATGGGTCTTGAATCGAATGAATAGTGGATCATCAGAGAAAAAGAACGACTCATCAATCTTTTCTTCAAAATGGAGGACCATCGATAAGTAAACCTTTCCGCCTTACATCGATTTTACTAGAACAAAAAATAGTTTTCCAGGCAGTAAACCTTGACAAAGCACCACAGATTGACGACTGTTCTCCAAACATCCCAACTCAAGCATTATTAACAGATCGTTAAGTAAAGCAAGAAAACAATAGCTCAGATTGAGTTAAACTCTGCATTGATCCAATAAAAAGTCAAAAAAGTAGAAGGAGAAAGGGGGTACTTGAGAGGAAAAGTTGGAGTGACCATTGAGCAGCTACGTTTGATAACAGGAGTAAATTCACTTATTGAAGAAGACATATAATATTTGTAGGATAAATCTTCATACATGAGGCTTCTGAAGGGGTTGTTCAAGTAATAATAATGATTTATAATTTTAAAAAATACTAAATTTATCATAAAAACCGTTGTAAAATCAATAAAAATTGATAGTTTTCTGAATATCATTATTAACGATCATATCATAGGAATTTTATAGCTTTATACCAGGGACAGTATACTACAGAAAAAATAAATTTAGGTATTTGAGTATCATGGAGAAAATAAAATAATTTAAAAAGTGAAGTAACTGATAACTACATCCATCTACACAGTATAAAATGAGTTAAATATGCAATTTAAAGGTTTATGTCATATTCGAAGACTCACTAAAATAGAATTATGGTAGTATGATAAAATGAGGTTGGTGATAAGGGCTCCGTAGTATAGAAACACAAATCAAAAGAAAGGCATCTATGTTTATTTTGTCAATTAAATAACTCACTATACTTGGTTTACTCTATTTTGCTCTCAGCTATCTGTATATGAAGACAATGTGACTTGATTATTAGTTATATGGTCTATTACCAGATTAGATGCATAATAAACCTTTAAGGCTTACAGTGATTGAGCTTTTACTACAACTGAGAAGTTTATCAAGATAGACCACCTGAGGATGATGCTGATTAGTTTATCTTTGATAATTTCAAATGACGATAAGTAAGCATAAATAAAGTAAGGTTTGGCCAAAAAATACTCAGATGAGCATATACTTCTTAAAAGCTGTCGAACTGAGCTAATAGGTCCGTTAAAGCTGAATAGTATTTTTCACCTCTTGCATTAGAAAATAAAATAATAATCTTTTCGAAGTAATATATGCCTGAAAAATCCATCAAAACATTAGTTTTTGAGAAATCAGATACTCAACAATCTACTATGGTAGATTGTTAATTTGACTTGACTTCCAAATGGGTCGATATCTCCTCATACCTTGAAGAGCATTGCCCCTTGAACTAGTTTACTGTCTCAATCTATCATCCAATCGCTTTCAAGTTCGTTTTGCTTACTAAGCTAGCCACCTAAGCCGGGCTCATTCCCACATACATCCTTGAACCTTCAGTCATCATGCTCAGATTCACATAAAAAGGCCTGTCATCAGTTGATTCTGAAGAGATCAGGACATGCAATTGGGAAAGCTCTTATCGGAGTTCTGATCAAAGATAGGGTAGAAGCAAGCCTAGAACGATCGGATAGGTCATTTAAATTGTCAAAAAGTGGAGGGATCTTCATCTTCATGGACATACTTTTATAAAGAAAAGACTCAACCTTCAGGAAGCCGCAAAAGTTGTAGGAATACCCAAGAAGAGTCTCGATGACTATTATTGTCAACTTCGCTTAGGAGAACTATATCAGTTTAACTTTTCAGTCCATCTACATGAGAAAATGAGGGTGCTTAGGAATTTTATCAAAGACTATAAACCTGAAAAATAAGAGCACTCAGTCAGGAAGCAGAATGAAAAGCATCCAAAAAGCCTCAAAATTATTCACTATTATGACCTGGAAACTCACAATCTTAAAAAAATATAAGAGCTTAATCCCTCCTAAGCTCCAACCACTCATAGTTCAGATTCTCAGAAAACATAAACCCAATAAAATGAGCCAAAGAAAGAGCTATAAATGGGAGTAAAAAATCAAGCTTAAGTTGAATTTGCTCAAGAGACACCTGTAATGATAAAGGGGGAGAGTGCCATTGTGAAGGAAATGTTTGAGGTCGACAAAATTTATTAGCATGTTGATATCCCTTTGGGAGTTGAAGGAGATCCATGCTACGAATTGGATCGAGATATCAGGAAGAAAGACTCTTATTTCGAAAGCAACAGTTGTATGTACCCGAGTGAATGATATGTTTGAGTAATTCTCTATTGTTGATGACATCTTTGTAAAAGTAACCTCTTTGAAGGTGTTGAATTTCAAGTCGAACATTTCAACTGTCCGAAAATATATTTCCTGTAATAAGGAAATCCCTGAGATTGAAGGTGCCTGAGGTTAATTGATACTCACTAATTGAGCAATCCCTTGAAATTTGGCGACTCTTCTTTAGAAAATACATGGTTTTATAGACGTTGCGAGGCATATGTGAGGCCTATTAGTAGCATTTAGATGCCACTTGTTTTTTGATTATTATATAGTAGCTTTAATTTATGTTGGGTAGAGTAGAACCTGTACTTAAAAATAGTCTCAGGACTTTCTTTGAAATTTACTAGCCCTTATCTGATTGAGCAACAGTATTAACGTTTGTTTTGATACTTCTCATCAAATAGATGTGTAGCTAAGTCCTCAAATAATTTTTGAGATATTGTAGGTATGATAAATCCACAATAGTGAAGAGCTCAACAGTATTTTCATTGATTAAAATAATTAAGCATTTTTTTTCTGACTAAGGCAAGTCA
>Ga0100378_1006472_pt1 | contig 10566 bp, 10 predicted proteins | sample CryGeymeta201502_FD_81535 | JGI IMG/M metagenome (GOLD analysis project Ga0100378, IMG submission 81535) | Groundwater microbial communities from Crystal Geyser aquifers in Utah, USA - Crystal Geyser metaG 2015-02 | ecosystem: Environmental > Aquatic > Deep subsurface > Groundwater | place: USA...
CGAAATCACAGCACCTGACACTGCTTTGGGAGGCGTGTACAAGACCCTCAACTCAAGAAGAGGAGAAATTGTGGAAACCATGAAAGTGGAAGGTAGCCCCATGCAAGTTGTTAAAGCATACGTCCCAGTGGCAGAAACCTTCGGATTTTCAACCCTACTGAGAGAAAATACCCATGGAACTGCATTCCCTCAAAACTTCTTCGATCACTGGGCCCCGATATCCGGTCTACCATGCGAAGATGTCAAGGCTCGAGAGTTGGTCCTCAACATAAGAAAACGTAAAGGTCTCAAGGAGGAAATGCCCACACTACAGAACCTAGTTGACAAGCTCTGATATGCACAATTTATATTCCTTAAATGTATATAAATAAAAATAATGGAAATCAATACTAATCAAAATTTCTCTTTTACTTTATCCTATTCGGAATATTTTCTAGATAGGAAAAGACTTCTGAAATGCCGGCTCCAGGCAGCAAAGAGGAGAGTGTAGCTACAGTTTTGAAGTATTCATAGTAGAGGGGCATAAAGCCACTCAAGAAAGCTTCGTTTTTAGTGATATACTATTTTAATTTATTTAAATAGTATTCTTCCTCGAATGTGTGCTGATAGTACTTTAGACAATCTGCTATAATATCGTAGCATATATTTTCCTCAATGCCCTGTGCTTTTGTCTTGCTAATTTTGCTAATTTTTTTGAGAGAGAGCTGAAAGAGATGGTAGCCCATAGAAGATTGGCTATTATTGACAAAGAGGGTTAACCTTTGGCTTTGCAAATAAATGTGCATGATGTGGAAGGAAAGATAGTTGCATTCGTAAGCTTCAAATCGATCGATTTGGGAAATTATGAAATTTATGGTGAAGTTTAATGTTATGGAATTATTGAGATGCTGTCGGCAAGGTTGTGGGTACTCATGGACATAAATTGAAAGCGCACTCTCCGAGTGGTGCTTTTCTATTTTCTTGCTCTATATTTTTTCCTCTGAATGTTGTTATTCTCGAAACTTTGAGTCATGTTGATACGTTTCAGCTTGTAAGAGGAGAATTCTTGATGCCCTTTTGCTGTCCTTACCATTATGATTGATCTACTTTGTTTCTTCATCTTAATGGATGAGAAATCCTTTCTCCTATTTGATTTTTTAGTGAATATCATAATTTTTCATTGCTTAATATTATAGGTTCTTAATCATAAGATCTTCCTGATTGTTTTTCATTATTTTTTTACTGTGAAGGTATACTAAAGTACTATAATAAATCATATCTATACGATAAAGTCTTAGAAATTATCTCATAAATCACTGATTTTTGACTCATTAATCAAGTTTGAAGTTGAACTACGTGGTCTTTCTATTCCTTAATGCGATCCTTCCATTCCACTATTCCTTAAATCTCTGAAGATTTTAGTCAGGAAGATACGAAGACCAATCATAAGCAACGTCAACCTAAAGAATGTCTTTCCGAAGCTATAGTTGTTTCTTTAGAGCAAAGATTCTTGTCTCCAACCTGCTCAGCATCCAATCTTTGTTTCTATCTACTATCCTATTCAACTGGCTAAGCTATTTATAATTTTTCCAGGTTCGGTGTTTGTTGTTTACTATCCTGATCCTCCCGTATATCTCGTCGTTGCTCATGTCTGATAAATCTATTTTTTTGAAAGAAGGAAATGACTCCTAACATTAATACCAGTGATGCCTTTTCCTGCAGAAATAACAGTTATAAAATATTCTTTCTATCTTCTTCCGAATGAGGAGGTCATATTGGAGAAGTTATAAGCTTTGTTTGAACTATATATCTCTCCTGCTCTGCTACTCGAACGAATCTTTATGGATGAAGTAACAAACAGCGTTTTCAGTAGCGGTTACTGAAATAGGGGATTGTTGGTTCAGGAAAAATTCATAAGTTGTGAGGAATGTATCTGGATGCTACTTTAGCATATTTGTACGTTCAATTAGGAAATTAGATAGTGCTGATGCATGTGCTCACATGAAATTTTGATGACTCCTTTATGCAAAAAACACAGTTCATCAACTGGAGCTCCTTGATAAATAATTTTTTCATCCTAACTATATTTTTTCTCCTTTATTGTGAACAGCATTCTTGTGACTGCTGGTTCACACCCTAGAAAATAGTCTAGACCTTGTGCCAAGTGACCATATGCACTTCTGGTCAACTCTATCTTGAGTTATTCAGGTAGATTCGACTTCATGAGATCTTCAGTGACCAGATTTCTGTTATTTTCTTCTTTGAACCTTTGTTTCAGAAAGTTGACAATTTAATATTGATTCTCCATCGGCAACTTCAACTTAGCCATATAGTTATCATAAAGAACAAGGTTGACTCTGAATTAATCTCGCTTTTGATTGGCCCAAATAATCGCCTTGACTATATTGTTTACAATGTATGAGTAGACGACAAAACCGAAACACATGCCAGCTAACGCCCAGGGAGTTTCGAATGGATTGTTAGGAGCTATATCTCCGTAACTGATCTGACACATGGTATTGATTCCCCAGTAAAGAGTGTAGAAATATTGAAGGTTCCAGGATAAACCACTGATGGGACTCCAAGCAGTTGAAGAATTGAGCCAACACACTGCATAAACATACATTTACTTGAAGGATTATTGACGCAAACGGGTTCATTCAACAAATTGTTGTCGATGAGAAAGAATCCAATTCCCCATAACTGAGCCAACACATACAAGGTCACAAATTGTTTGGATATCTCATATACTAGTCTGACTTGAATCCAGGTATAGACTTTTCTGATCACAATGGCATCAATTTCGAACATTCTTAGGAATTTGTACACAATGATGATTTTTGCATAATTTAGCTAGTAGGTCTGTACGGCTAGGCAAATAATAATAGCAAGGATGAGGACGATGTCGAGATAGAAATAATAGTGAGTGTAACGATATTTTACTCTCTTATTGTTGAGTATGATGGCACTGTTGGTAATGTACCCAGCATTGAACTGCACATATATGTCTCCAATAAAAACACTTATGTACACCAAGTTCAAGGCAAGCACCGCCGGAGTTGATAACTCGGCCTGCCAAGCGATATTTCCGTAGGTCAGGACTAGCGTAACCTATGTGAAGTAGAATATGATAGCCTGAAAGACGAAGAAATACCAAATTATTAGCCAGTTTGCCATAGGATTGTAGCACAACTTGGCTGAATTCTTGACCTCATCCACTTGTGTGAGTTGATGGCTATAGATGGAGGATATTTTTCTGGGCTGGGCTGGGTCATTGATGATTCTGGATACTTTTTAGTTGAGGTGCTCCTAGATGATGGGGATGTATGGCTTCAGTTCGGAATCATCACCTATGTAGTTTTTTACTTTCTCGAAGAGATGGGGCATAATCTACCGACCTGTTGATGATCGATATTATAATAATAACCTATTTGGCCAAAAGAAGATTAATTATCAAGGCAGAATGTAGCATATCTTCTGCTTCAGGGTTCGCAGCTGAGTCTGAGACCTGCCTACCTTGTAGGCATGAATGTAATTGAAAAGCTATTGCTCAGATACAGGTCTGACCTATCCGCTTTAATTACTGCTCTTGCTGTCAAAATTAATTCGGCTGCCTTCTGCAAGATTGGCTTTGAGACCCTCGACTACCTTCCGGTACTGATGGCTTTGATTGATCAACTGATCAACTCGATCCTTCAAGTCTTTGTTTTCCTTTTCGAGCAAACTCAAGCTTGCCCTTAATTTTTATATAGTACTCTTATCAATATTCTTCATCCTTTCAAAATTTCTATACTCCTGCACCCTCTTTTGCTCTTCATGGTGCTTCTTTAGCAAATCTTCGTAATCAAGGCATTTTTTGTAAAGCTTTTGATTGAGATCTTCCACCTTGGTCTATAAAGAACCAGTTTTATTCTTATGAGTGTCAACAATCGATTCCAGCTATTTTATCATGACCTCCAATTAACGTTGCTTGGAAGATGATTGCCTATTGACAGTTTGAAGCTCCTCCTGCTTCTTTTCATGCTAGTTTTGAAGAGATTTCAGTTCAGCCTGAACAGACTGCCATTGAAGAGGATCCGCCTGAGGCTGTATAAGTTCATTTATTTTTTGTACTCTTTCTTTAATAGCTGTGGGAGAATGATAATCTTAAGCTTCTTTTATTTTTTTCTCTGCTTACTTCAGCTTGAGAGTGAGTTATTCACATTATTGTTATTTGTTGTTCAGTTGGTCCTTGAGGTAATTGCATTATTCTTGTTTATTTTTGGTTGCTTCTTCGAACTGATCAATGATAAGCTTTTGGTTGTTGATTTTTTCATGTGCCTGATGAAGATTGCTCTATAGTTATGATTATTTTTTGTTGAGCTGAGATATTTAGGATTGAAGTTGTGAATTTTTATGTTGAAGCTCATGGATCAGATTGGGTTTGTTAGATTTTTTTAAGTCTGGAGAAGATGTGTTAGAGAGAGAAATAATCCTTTATGGGCTTTAGTGGTCAATATCTTTGTTTTTTTATTATAAATTGTTGTCTGGACTCTCATTAATTAAACGACAGGAACTCCTCAAAAACTACATTTCTTCATGTATTTGTTAGTTTTATAGCTACTATATTTGGACGAGTGACTGTCTGAGCTCCATGTGACTCTCTTCTATCTGCTTCTGTCTCACACTTTCAGACCTATCCGCAATCTCTCGGAAGCAGCAGAACATCAGTTTTTATACTTAGTTTCCCCATTTTTTTAGAACCTTGATCCTATCTATCACTTGATACACACAATTCCTGAATTTTTAGCGATATTTCATTCTTTTGAAGTATCGTTTTATTATGTTGGCCTTTTCGATCCTTTTCTTGTCAAATTAGATCATCTTTTTGTTGATTTATTGTTCTAAAGCTTCGCTCATATAGATGCGTCTAGCTCCCAACAGATAGTTCATTGGTTTTGTCTTCATTTATGCTAAAATGATGTCTACTGCTGCTCTGGGAGCCTTTCCCTTCGATTGCTTGAATATTGGCTCAAATAGATAAGCCATTTCTTCATAACTTTTTCTATATGGAAATATTTTTTTTCTGATTTATATAGTTTCAAACACTCCCATGTACTTGATTTGCCTCAGAATAAATTAAGACACAACCTCATTTTTTTTCTATTAATTGGGCTTCAGACATCGGACATAGTGATTGGCAGCTGTTTCTAGTTCGTTTGTAAGGGAGTTGATTTCTGTTGTAAACTTTTACAGCAAAGTTCTTCCTGTCGCAGCTAATTTTTGATTATTGAATAAGTTGACTGTTATATTCTCAATTTAAGTTGTTAGTTTATCCTGATTTTTTAGTTTGAAACCTGCCACATTGTAGGCCACTTGACATGGTGAATGCTGTACAACAAATATATTTTCATTGAATTTGTCATAGGTGATGTTGCGAATATGGCCACTGTTGATGCGATTTGCTTTGAATTCAGCTACAATGTCCTGATCCTTCAGATGCTTAATCCGAGTGTTATCTTTAATTGTTCTGAAAATGGCGTCCAAAAGAGAGACTGATGCATCATTTGTAGGTGGTTGAATGTTGTCGATCTGATTTTCAAGACCATCTTCCCTCAGAATTGCCAATTAATTGTCAAAGACACATCGATTGTAAAGATCCAACAATTTTTAATTTGTGTAGTTTATGCATAATTGCTCTAGAGAATTTTCATCAAAATTTTCAAATCCAAAAATGTCCAGAATGTTGACCTAAAATCGAGCAATCGGTAGTTATTGAAGAGGAGTTTTCATTGAAGATCGAATGTTGCGATAAACATCTTCCAAGTCCAGTGGAGGATTAAGGATTGCTTCGAGTTTGCTGAGGATCCATTCAAAGAGAGAATTGTAAACTGCCTTGCAGAGAGTGTGAAGATTAGCTTTGCAATCGTGCTTATCCATCGGCTTGAATATGGGCTCTTGCCTAGGAATCTGAATCGTATTGAAGAGTAACATTTTCTTAAAGTCTTCAGAAGGGAGACCTAAAATTTGAGAAATTTGAGGAATAACTTCTGATTCTTTGATAATCTTGCAAGGAAGCGATTCATTTTTCTCTCTCTCACTGTCATCAAACTATAGATTTCCTAGCTCTAAGATTGTATTCAATAGTTTCCAGATTCTCTGTTGCTATCCTTCAGTGAAGCCCAATTAATTCAAAGACGCAGCTACTTTTCCAAAAAGTTACTGGTCATTAATGCCTGAAGCAGTGAAACAGTTGCTTTGATTCAAAAAATTGTAAGCTGAAGCCTCCTTGGCTCCTGATATTTTTGAGGCACAGAGAGCATAAAATATATGAAAACTGCGTTCTTTAGGAGCGACGTTGGTGACTCGTGATTTTTAAAGAAGGTAGCTTTTGATGTTAGCCCCTTTGATCGTATGGTCTGGACCAAAATAAATCTGCACATACTTTCCAAAGCGACTGGAGTTTTCGTTGCGGACAGTTTTGCTATTTCCGAAAGCTTCGAGGATAGGGTTACAGGCGAGTATTTTATTAGATATAGGATGTTGCTATTCTTCGAACTGACTAAGGCTGGTGAGCATCTGCATGCAATATTTAGTGGATTATGTCTTCCCAGCACCTGATTCTCCTGATATGATTATGGCCTGCTTCTCTATCTTGTTGATCATTCCCTGAAAAGCACGTCCAGCTACTGCGTAAATATGAGGCTTTTTGAGAGAATTTCCTGAAAGGACAACATCTTTAACTTGTTGAACGACCTCTGGATTGTAGAGAGCAGGGATGATTTTATAGGGATTGAGGGAGATGAGAGTAGGTCCTATGCTGGTGTAGATTTGATCTTGTTGGTAACGAAGAACGAGATTGTCGAGGATATTCTACTCTGTGAGATAGTTCATCAGGCACATGTCATCGTAGTTCTGCATTTTTGCTTGATTAATAATAACTCATAGGCATTTATCTATCGGACTGTATAGGTCATATATTCGTATATATCTTTTGTATATTGTATATAGGTCAGTTGACCTCTTTCGCTTTTTCTGTCAGACTAAGATTCGAGTAGCAATCATCGAATATTTGCCCATAAAATACAAAGTTGTCCAAAAGTAGCAACCTTGTAAGTGAATCGCACAACAGAATCATTCCAGAATATTCTCATTACAATCAATAGTAACAGCAGTAAAGATCAGGCAAAGGACAACAAACAGACAGCACTTAAGTTTCACAGGACAAGGAAAAGAAAGAAATTAAGAAAGATGTGACTGTGAAGAAACGTTACAGATTGAGGATCGGCTTCAAAAGGACTAGAAAAGGAAAAATATTTGAATAATAAGCTGAAGAGTATACGCCAATTGAAGAGTAGGTCATGTAGGCAGAAAACACCAACACCAGTGCTCCTTAGGATCCCGAATAGGAAATGAAAAGGCTGAGCTAATAACTTGAAAAATTGAAAATTGAAAACAAAATAATCACATACAGAAACAATAACCTTGAAAAAGCTCTTCTGGAAACTGAATAGGCTTACGATGCTATGAAATATCGAGTTGTTGAGCTTGAGGCTTTGCTGGCTGAGGCTAGCGATCAGATCGAGGTATATGGAAACTGTCATCAATGTAAAAAGATTAAGCGGAAAAGATCCTTGTGAATAATGAATGATTTAGCTGGCTCAGCTTGTTTGCCATAAATTTAAATATTCTTTGATCTTGTTGTGAATTGATGATATGCTATGTAGTGGCTGTTACTACTAACTACTATAATTCAAAAATAATAATGCAGAGATTGGCGAAAAGAGGTCTGGCTACCAAGGCTGCCAAGTCCAAGGAGCACGATGAGGAAACCATCAACGAGCTCAAGGAGGCCTTCAAGATTTTCGATAGTAAGAACACAGGTATCTATTCATCCTATTCAGGGGAAATCGACGCCAGAGAGCTCAAGGCAATCATGAAAGCCTTCGGAATGGAAGTAAAGAAGCAGGACGTTAGAGACATCTACGCAGAAATGGGAAAAGAAATCAAAGAAGGGCTCAACTTCAATGAATTTTTGAATGTCATGACTGCTCGCATGGTATTTTTTTTTGTTATTCAGGGACCTCGTGATTCCAAAGATGAAATCCTCAAAATTTTCAAACTTTTTGATGAGGATAATCTGAATAAAATCACCTTCAAAAATCTCAAAAGAATTGCCGCTTAGGTTGGAGAAAAAATCCCCGATGACGAGCTCAAGGAAATGCTTGAAGAAGCTGACAGAGATGGTGATGGTATGCTCAACTTCGACGAATTTTATAGAATCATGAGAAGACGTGGAGACCCTCTTGATGACTTCGACAGCGACGATGAATGATATATCCGATCCATTTTGCTGAAAAATTCTGCCAAATGCTATTGAAATCATCAACTTTGTTTCAGTGTTGATCCCCACAGCTTTAGTTGTTCTTCAAAGCCTCGATTGGGTCTGGCATTGGGTCTTTTTCTCCTGACATAGGAAAAAGCTTCAGCATAGCTAATTTTAAGCTTTTTCATGAGATAAGCGATAACAACGGTGCTACTTCTGCTGATCCCATAAGCACAGTGAACCAAAACTTTACCTTTTTTCTGTATATTTTTATCTATGAACTAACAGACATCTTCAAAGTATGAATTGATTTTTTCCTTTTCAGAGTCCCGAACAGGCAGCTGGAGATACTAGAATTACTCAGGATGTGGACAGAGGAGCTCTTGACCTGCAACAAGGATGGCTTTGATTCCTAGTTGCCGAAGAAGTTGTTTGTTTTTGGCTGCATATTTGTCTCCGATGTAGATATTGTTGGTGATTTAGTCGAGGTCAACCTCACTGAAGCCATAGCTAGCGCTGGAGACAGTATTCAAGGTGATAGTAGTCTGCATGTTAGTTTGATTTTCAAGAATCAATATATTAGGATGATGGTTATTAAGTATAATGAGTTAAAAGGTTAAATAGAAGAAGAGTAAAATGATAATACCATTGTGTGCTACACAAATCAGGCGCAGGTGAGGCTAGTTGAATTCCAAGTGGTTCCCTTCACACAAGCGACACAAACATCTTTATTGACATCGAAGTGGCTGCTAGCGGGGCATGAAACGCATACTTGTAGCTTGGTGATGTAGGTGCTACCAGTCGGGCAAGGCTCGCAGGTGGCTCCGTTCCAGACAGGGGTGGTTGAGTTGCAAGGTTGACAAGTTTGAGTGGTCTGGTTGAGAACAGGAGTCTTCCAGGGGCACTGGCAGGTACCGTTTGTCAGGTTGTAAGGACAGTGAGGAGTGCAGTTCTTGGTGGTCTGGTTGAAGACTGTTCCGAACTTGCAGACCAGACAGCTCTGGTTAGTGCTGTTCCAGGTGGTGTTGCATGAGACACATTGGCTCTGATTGTTGAGGTAAGGAGTGCTACTAGGACATTGGCAGCTGTTAGTGGTGCTGTTGAATGAAGTTCCATTGACACAGCTTACGCAGGTCTTGTTAGCAGCATCCCAGCCGTTAGGAGCAACACACAAGATGCATTCTCCAGTGGAGTTGGCGTAGTAGCTGGAATTGCACTCACAAGCTTTTGATGTTGCATTCCAGGTCTGGTTAGCAGTGCACTGAACACAAGTCTTGTTGGTGGCATTCCAGAAAGTGTTGCAGGAAACGCAGGTGATGTTGGCGGTCAGGTAAGGAGTGGAGGCAGGACAAGCACATGCTCCATATTGAGGATAGTAGATAAATCCAGTGGGGCACTTGACACAAACGCTGGTGTTGTGATCAAGGAAGTATGGGCTAGGGCAGTAAATGCATTGACCCTTGTTGTCCATCTGGAAGCTTGCGTTGCTGCAGCTGCATTGTTGAAGAGTGCTGTTGAAGGTTGAGTTTCCTTGACAAGCGATACACGATCCGTTGTTGAGAGGATGAGGAGTAGCTAAGGGGCATTAGCAAGTTTTGTTAGTAGCATTCCAAGTCTGGTTTCCTGAGCAGGCAACACACCATCCGCTCGCATTGGTGTAGGGAGCTGAAGCAGGGCAGACACAAGATCCGTTGGCGGGGTCCTGAACTGTTCCGTTGGTGCAGGAAGCGAAAGGAATGGCATTGACAAAACCAGTAGGTTTGAAGGGAGCAGGAGCAGGAACAACTGGGGCTGCTGGAGCTGAAGGAGCAGTCACATTAGAAGTAGAAGTGTTAGGAATACCAGTTGGGTAAACGAACCCTGGTGCGATTGATGCTGATGAAGATGCAGGTGCAGCAGTAGCAGCAGGAGCAGAAGTGTTAGGGATACCAGTTGGGTAAACGAACCCTGGTGCGATTGATGCTGATGAAGATGCAGGTGCAGCAGTAGCAGCAGAAGCAGAAGTGTTAGGGATACCAGTTGGGTAAACGAACCCTGGTGCGATTGATGCTGATGAAGATGCAGGTGCAGCAGTAGCAGCAGGAGCAGAAGTGTTAGGGATACCAGTTGAGTAAACGAACCCTGGTGCGATTGATGCTGATGAAGACGCAGGTGCAGTGGTGGCAGCAGGAGCTACGTTTGTACCAGTTTGAGAGGCAGTGCTAGCAGAACCTGTTGGGTACACAAAGTTGGGTGAGATTGAAGCAGCAGATGTGGAAGGTGCGGGATTAGAAGCAGGAGCA
>Ga0100378_1006473_pt1 | contig 10564 bp, 5 predicted proteins | sample CryGeymeta201502_FD_81535 | JGI IMG/M metagenome (GOLD analysis project Ga0100378, IMG submission 81535) | Groundwater microbial communities from Crystal Geyser aquifers in Utah, USA - Crystal Geyser metaG 2015-02 | ecosystem: Environmental > Aquatic > Deep subsurface > Groundwater | place: USA...
CGCTTTCGCATTGCACAGACATGGTGCAATACCAATGCAATCAACTCAAGGCTGTTTGATATTGCAAAGGCTTCCGGATATGTTACCTTATTTGCCGAAGAGTTCTGTTATGGGAAATCTCCTCTGGTGGCGCAAAGAAACATGACTGAAGTTGACGCCGACATCCTTCCGCACCATATCTTTTGTCGTGAGGTGGAACGAAAGATGTTGAAGGATAAAAGGATGACTGATGATCAGGTTTGGCTCTACGAAGAAACTAAAGATCCAAGTCAACTAGGAATTGATGGCCCAGATAGTTTTCCAAAGGCCAATGTGTCGCTGAATCATATTCGAAGTATGATCGACGCTTATCGAGAAATCCCAAAGTTTGCGTACGCGAAAGCACTGGCAGCCCATGTTCATCAAAATTACTCCACAATAAAAGCAACCGCGGATGCCTACGACTCTGTCTTGTCGGCGTTCTTGACCGAGATTCTCAATCACGAGGCTATCAACAACACAATTATTTTGGTCACGTCTGACCATGGTCTACAAGGAGGCATTCGAACGGTTGACTACGCGACGCAGATGGAAGCTCTCCGCCCATGGATGGAAGTTATAGTAACGACAGATTTTCCTGGGTCCTCCCTTCATTACTTGTACCAAAATCAAAACCGCCTCGTGTCTGCTGCTGATTTGTATAAGACCCTCACAACAGCCGTTGCGACAGGCAAGACGGGAGTACTGCCTCTGCCACTCAATGGGACCTTTGATTTCTTCAACGAAGAAATTCCAGAGTCTCGAACATGCTCCGATGCAAAGATTCCCGCGGACTACTGTTTGTACGAAAACGAACGAACGTCCAGCGCACCAAATCTCGGTACCTGTAACCTGGCAGACGATGATCAAGAGTTTCTCTGTCCCTCGCTGAAGAAGAAATTCGAAAGAGATCTGGCCGCGGATGTCATTGCTGCTTTTGTTTCAAAAGATATTGAAGCAGATTCCTGTTCAAACGAATCATGGAGCAATTTTACTGTCAGGGACTCAATAAAGGAGTTATGGGGTATGATAGACAAGGAAGTTGCCACGCATCCCAAGGTACGAGTGAGTGGAGGAATTTTCCTGTACCCACGGCAAACATCACTGCTCATAGCTTTAGTGACATTCTTGGCAAAGCAGACACAAGAAATCAAAGGTAGACACCTGACAGTTTGCGAAACTGGTTTTGGTGCCGGCCACTCGGCTGCCATGTTCCTGGCAGCATCGCCAAATGTTAGCCTTCATTCCTTCGATAAATTTGATCGACCTTACCAAATTGAAGTAATATCCAGACTTGAATCTACGTACCCTGGTCGAATAAAGCATTATGCTGGAGATTCCTGCAAAACGGTTCCAAGTAATCTTAGTCCCATCATCCACGCTAGATCAGGCCCCGTCCCCTGTGATGTGCTGCATGCTTCAAGCTTGTGTAAAACAGATAGCATTGATCTTGTTGAAAATTCTCCATGTGGGGTTCTGCTTACGGCTACTGCAATGAACTCGCTGACGGACAACGTTGTCTACTTTGGACCGGATGGTCAGTGGACAAAACTAAGAGAAAAGAAATGTATTCGAGATATCACATGCTTTGGCGAAGAAGCCCGTGTTCTAGAAAAAAACTACGTGTTCAACAAGAATGGGGCCACCATCAGCCACAAATTTTGTATCGCCATAACAACTGGTAGCTGCCAGCGGAATCAAAATCAGATTGGGCTTCAGAAGGCTGCCTGCGAAAGGACTATCGCGGGTCTTACAAACCTGCATCTGCAGCTTTCGCAGATCTGCCAGGCACACCAACTGCCGGTTCCAGAGTAATCGCGAACGAAAATTCAAATCTCGAACAATTATTCGATACAAGCAAAGCATCTGGTGTGTAGGTACATTGGAAATGGGTTATTCTGCTACTTGGGGAAATAATAACAGCACATTCTAGATCATTGCTGCTGCTAGCAACTTTGGTAATTGGAAGATTGAGGTACATTTCTTCTACTTCCAACGCTTTTTTGGCCTGTCTTCAATTTCAGAGCTTTCCTGGCTGCTTCCGCCCAAATTAGGAAAATCAGAGAGAGCTGGCCGTTTTGCGGATGCTTTGCTGCTGGGCTGCGAAGTGCTGCTACTATTTCCGTAGATTTCAAAAAGGGCCGCTGTTTTTGCATTTGAACGACCTGATGCCATCTCTTTGGTGCCACTCTTCCCCGGACCTGGCGAAGTATCAAACAACGGCGCTGCTCCCTTCGCCTCATTCTGGCCTGAGCCGCTGCCTGGTATAGTAGGAGGCTTGGAAGCATTCGCCGTCTTTTCGCTCGGAAGAGCAATCAAAGGAGAGTCTTTCCTTCCTTCCTTGTCAGGTTCAGCGTATCGTTTTTGGCGATCTGGTTCACTAGCTGTGTTTGAGGATATAGCAAAAAGCGGCTTCGGATTCGATTCCGTCGTCCGACTCAAATTACCAGCAAGAGAAAACAGAGGAGTTGCTTCCTGCTTGCTACTTCCTGCCGCAGTGTTGGTAGCCGTGTTTGGTTCAACAGAACACAAGGCAGGCTGTTTGCCTTCGGTCTTCTGCCCATTCGCCTCAAACTTGTTCTGATCGTCTTGCATGCTGATGGAAAATATGTTATCGACCATTTTGCTGTCACCTCTGTTATCGTTTTTTGTCAAGTTGCTGGCAATCTGTTTCGTTTCGCTTTCAACTAGTTTTGTCGCAATCGAAAATAATGCTGAATTTTTGGGTGTAACTCTTTTCTTAGGTGAAATTGAAAAGAGCGGGGAAGACTGCGTTGATGCACCAGTGCCATTCTCATTACTTGTAACCCCCAGTCGTTTCATGCCACTTACGTTTGAACTCAAGTGACTGTTTTCAACTGAATCGATTTTTTGCTTGAGCTCCATAGAGGGAAGGCTCATTAGTCCGTCCAACTTAGACCGGACAGCCCGGAGATTAGGGCTCTCGTGAAGCTCCTTCAAAGTTTTTAAGACAATAGGTTTTGGTTTGAAGTCGTCCATTCCCAATTTAATCCCTCGCTCAATGTCGTTTTTGCTAGCGTGAGCTGATATTCCAATGACATATTGCCGTAAAGCCTGACGATTAGTCACCTCCCATTCGCGGTATTGCTGTACACAGTCCAAACCATCCATAACGGGCATTAGAAAATCGCACAGTACCATGTCGAAAAGATTTGCCTTGAGTTCGCGCAGTCCTTCCATTCCATCACCAGCTTCAAAGACCTGATATCCTAGCTTGGACAATGCTCTACCCAAGAGTTTCCGTACGGTTGTTGAATCCTCGATGATGAGGGCATTCAACGTTCGTGTGGTTTCTCCCTTGTTAATTATCACGCCAGTGGGGATGTGTGGCGAATCAGTAGGATTGGAGCACTCCAATTGAGGACTGGATGGTGGCGTTTGGGGCAATTCCGCTTTAAATGTTGGAACTCCAGTTCTTTCATTGTTGTCTGTCAACGATTTTGCAAGTCCCACCAACTCAGAGACATCCTGAGGAAGCACAATGGGAACGCTGAACCAAAAGACTGCTCCTGTGCCTTCTCCCACTTCACTGTTTTCGCTATTTTCTACTATCTCGAGCAGATCTCCCGAAGAAGTATATTTAAGGGAACCGCGCTTGCGAACGCCATATTTGCCTCCCAACCAACTTACTTGGTAAGCAACTGAATACAATCCAAAATTGGAAGGTGTACTGTCGTGACTAAAGAGAGCTTGACTGTTTCGGAACTCCACGTCTTTCCCCGTATCTTCGCATTCGAATAATAGAAAACCATCATGGTCAGCCCGAATTGTCATGGTGATGAAGCCTGATTCGGTCCGCGAACACGCATTCGACAAGAGATTGAGCGCTGATCGAAAAATCTTGAGTCCATCACTGACAATGTTGGGTGGAGCGCTTTCGCTCAATACAATGTTCAAGGGTACTCTTTTGGGTATGCTTCTACTAATAGCTTTGAGATTGGCAATGAACTCAGCCATGTCAATGAATGGACTCGCTTCGGCAATTTGCATGAGATTGCGGGGCAGGAAATCCGTGCTGGAATTGGAAATGCTGCGGTTTCCTCGGAGAGTTTCGATGGTTGATTGACAAATACGCAGCATCATATTAGAGCTTCTTACAGCTCCTGAAAGGAACTCTCGTTGCTCCTCCGATTTTCCGAGCTTGTCAGCAAAGTCAGAATCTTGTTGCAGAAGTGACAGCGAGAGTTGAATGCCAGTTAGCGGTGTAATGAGATCATGTGCTGTGCAGGCTACAAGATGTGATGGATTTCCCTGAGTCGTTAGTTTTCTTCGATCCACCATGCTCTTCACGGCCAGGGAGGCAAAATCTTTAAGGATTGTCCGTTCTTCTTCCGTAATGCCGTTTGTCCTAGGCTGCGTTGACAGCATACAAAATGCGCCTAATCGATATCCTTCCGGCGACAAAAGCGGTGCACCGGATAAAAACCGAAAGGGCGAAGGATCGGGACTCTGTCTCCTTGATATATTACTATCCGTCATGGCCGCAGTAGTTGTATTAGCATTTGATCTGGTGGTTTCTTGATGCAACTTTGAAAAGTCTCCGTCCTTTTGCGTGTCTGGTACTACAAAAACGTCGTTGTGTTTTAGAATCACACGCGAGATGGATCCCAGCACATCCCGTGTCAGCTGATCATTTGCGTCTGAATCAGGATTGCAGCGGAACCATAATCGTCCCATGTCCACCAAGCTCAAGAATACGTCGGACGTCCCCAAGACTCTCCCAGCTAATGAGGTTAACCGATCAAATGCTTCGTCTCCGTCTGGATCCATGCTGTGATACGACTTCAAGACTTGCAGACGATCCAGCTCTTCTGACAGACTCCGAGGTTCCGCAGTGCCCACGTCACAAGAAGCCACGAGCCATCCCTTGTTGCCTTGAACAGCAGAGCTATTTCGTGAGAGGTTTCTGCTGCTACTAGGGTGGCTGCCGGCGGAACAACCCTCATCACTGCTTCCTGCGACTACAGCAGCAGCTGGTAATGAATTCAGCGGTCCTCTGCCCACATGGCTGTCAGAACTCCCCGGAAGAGGTTGGCTCGAGTTACCTATATTGTCATCGGCTGTCAGCATATCGTTGGTGTTGTTGCGGCTGCTGGGCATTTTGTCCGCTCAATCCTTTTAATGAGAAAGCAGGTAGCTCTACTCACGCCTTTGCTTTCAAGCTGGCTAAAGACTCGAGTAGCTACTATCAGTAGAGCGATGACGATCAATTCAATTGGATAGCTGACCTTTTCAGCTTTTTAACTGCTCGAGTAGTCTACCTCTGAGCAAGATGAACTAATCGTATCGACGTTAAACGAAACAGGATTGTGTTGGTACCTGGTAGTATGGTAGTTTGATGCTTGCTTTGCTGGTGATAACCACAGCATTAACTCGCATCAGACTGGGTGATTTATTTAGCCTACAAGTGCAACAGCCAGCAATATATCCGCACTTTCTAGCCCCGGGGAAGCTGTTTGGTGTTTTTTTAACACTTCAAGGACTTGATTTAAGAGGCACATGCTATAGAGCCTCTGAGACGTTGAATTCCTACAGCAGTGACGACCTAAGGATTTTCAAAGAGCCCATGGAACTTACTGGCCCTGCAATTGAATACAGTAATAATTATTGTTTAAGTACCAGCTCTTCTGGTAGCTACTTACCAGTAGTATAAAAGAGGAGTGGTACTGGTATAGTAGTACCAGGTAGTACTACCTTGTACTCTAGATACGAGTACCTAGTAGTCTCCACAATACCACCACCTGGTTCCGTGCAAGTTTAAATAATAATAATAATGATGCAGACTGACCTTAAGCCAACCAGCCTTTGTAGACCAAGCTAGCTACTGTAGCTATCTAGCTAGCTAGTACTGTAGCTATCTAGCTAGCTAGCTCCTATTCTTCCTGAACATAGCAAAGCACACCAAGGTGGCAGCGGAAGCTGTAGTAACAACCAACATCGTGAAGAGAATTTTTAGTCGATTCAATAGTCCTGCATGGTCGAGGAAACGTATGAGCTAGTCTACTACAGCTGGACTGTATCGGGTTGTCGGGGAAAGGTACTAGTACCACGAGCAACTTTCATGTTCTTTCTGTGGAAGGCGGCATTTATTTTTTGTCTCTCTCGAGTCACGCGGCCTAATAATTGCTTCACATCATCACACTCTCCACTCTGAAGAGCTGTTGGCTGTCTAACTACTACCAGGTACGACTACTCTAGGTACTACTAGGCTACCTGGTACTAGTCTACTACTACTAGGGTCTACTCTAGCTATTTGAGCTAAATTAGCTGGGTTGAAAACACTATCTTGTGTTTAGGCTGGTACTGTACTCTACAATACCAGCATTCTTATCAACCTCCATAAGTTCGTGTTGGCGCGCGCGCAACGAAGAAACAAAAGATTTCGATCCGCCAAAAACAGACATTCCGTAAAAAGGTATTGTCAAAACCTTGCTGCAGTGTGCTACCGTAGCTAGTAGAGACCTAACTTTTACCATCATAAATAAATCATAATAATACATCAGGTAGTAATAATAACCTTCACCAATTTAAAGAAAGTAGCATTGAAGTAGCTTTTGACTTGGCTCAACAAGAAGGTGCTTATTTACATTCGCGACGTAACTTAGTCTGCAGAGGGCTACGTCAATAGTCAATACATCGAGATAAGGGTAGTCTAGGTCCTTACATTTAAAGAAGGATATCCATTGATTTTTCAAAATATCCTCCACGACTGCGATTTCCTGGTGTTGTATTTCTTGAGGAATTCGAAGAAGTAGTTCTAAATTAAAATGTCAGGAGTACCTCGGCATTCAAAAGATGAGGAAAGTGGGCATGACCATGCTACTGGTAGCAATGCAAATGTCGACATTAAACGCAGAAAGTCCAAGCAAGAATTGCAAGCAGCCATGAGAGCTCGTTCGCTCTCCAACGGATCAACTCTTGGCGCCTTTTATCAGCAAGATGTTGCCGCTCCAACTACTGGACTGAAGAAACGCAGATCATCTCGTCGTCCAAGCAAATCGGCTCCAAAATTTGCTCCACCTCCTCGTGCAGGTTCAGATCAGAATTATAATAGTCTATCGAATACAGGATCAGATCTTGGAGATGTGGCGTCGTTGGCCATCGCTGGTCTAGGAGATGATATTGACATTGAAGAGCTTATTGGTGTCGGAGGTGATCCACGTGTTGTCAAAGCCAAAAAGAAGCAGTCTATCCAGAAAAAGAAATCCGGCGGAACTCACTTGCCAACAATCATTGACGACAGTGCTCATTATCACGATAACGAGGATATGGCGGTGGATCACCCACAACGAATGCGCATGACGGATATTCATGGCGGTGGTGGTCTTGTTCGAACAGCTGGCCCAAAACGCCGCAGCACCAAGACGAAGCGCGGGTCTACCAATACTATCGACAGCTTGCGAGTTAGTGATACGTCCGAGATCAATGCAGATGAAGATTTTCAAAGCATGCTATCGGCGTACAACCGAGACGACAGCATGTTTCTGAGCGAAGCTAGCGACAGGCCTGGAAACCATTGGCCCAACAATGGAAATGGAAATGAAAATGCCTTCACGAACATGAACCGACAATCGTTGGTCGGATCCAACATTCAGCTGGGCCAACAGCGCCCTCCTCGCCCCTCAACTCATACGGAGCAAGTGCCCCAGCAGCAAGATGAAATAGCGAATTTTGCTGCCATGTTGCATGACGATTATGGAGCGGCAGATGCTGTCGCAGATCAAAATCCCCATCCCTTGAAGGAAGGGCGAAAACCAAAGAAAGAATCCGGATACAAAGAAAAGATTTTTAGCCCAGTTAAAGAGGCCAGCTATGAGGATGACGATTTTTCCGCGGATGAGAGCGCGAGTGTAGTGGAGGATCGTCAATCCATGTTTGCAGAAGCTCTGGATCCGACGAATTGGTTGATTAACGACATTAAATTTGGAGATGATGGAGTACCATATTTTGAGGAGAGCGCCAAGTGGACCCTTGCTGGAATGGTAAGGCATTATCTATTCAACCCAATTAGCCCTGAGTTTACGTCTCTGCAGCAGTTTTGTTGGGCCGTAATCATCGGTATTTTCATGGGATTTTATACTGCGGCATGGAAAAAGTTGATCGAAGAAGGAGTCGAGTTCATGTGGAAAGATCTGCCAGAGGCCTTATTGGATTGGGGTTTCTTTACTGACTTGGATGGCCACTTTCCACTCTATCATTACATGTGGTTATGTCCTGCTTTTTGGGGCGGGCTTCTCTCCTACATTTTCGTAATCCTTCCTATTCCTATCCCAGGACAGAATGAATGGATAGCAAATTTACACACGCGAGGGATTCAGGAGTCGGATACTTTTTTGATGCTTTTTGTTTTATCCACGTTAGGAATGATGTCTGGTTTAAGTTTGGGACCAGAATTGCCTTTAGTGTTGACATCTGGCATGATAGGATCGTGGCTTGGCCTAAAGTGCAAACAGAGTGTTCTACAAGCTCGCGTCATGAATATAACAGCTGGATCGGCTGCTATCGGAGGATTTTTCGGTTTTCCAATGGCAGGAGCCCTCTTTGTCATGGAGATTCCGCACAGAATGGGTTTGCAGTACTTCGAGGCACTCTCCCCCGCAACAATTGCATCCATCGTCGCTGTTTTGTGCAACAGATTGATAACGGGCAACGATGTCACTGGTTACTACAGGTACGCACTTGCTGGAAGATGTCTACGCTTTGTGCACTTTTAGCAACTCGACTCACCCAAAGTACTCACTATCTCTGTCCTGATTATCTTGGGTAGTTATCCTTTTTTGACGACTTCTTTACCTAGTGAAATTTTTACGTCTGCCATTGTGTTCGGACTCTTTGGAGCGTTGGTAGGAACCTTGTATGCAAAAGGTGTTTTGCAGTTGAAGGATTTAGTTCACGGATTCTTCCATGCGCCCCATGACAGTCATGGCGAAGAAGGCGACACTAACGATAATCCGCAGACTGAAGACTCTACGCCGGGCCCAGAAGAAACACCTTTGTTGGCGAAGACAAACGCAGCTAACATGAAGCACTTTAAGGCTGCACCAGCTGAACTTCCGCTACACAAAAAGATTCTTGCTGCTGCAAAAACATCCTTTTGTTGCGTCATCCCTTATGAACCATACCGCGCTGCTGCATCTGGTGTGGTTGCTGGTGCCTTGTGTGGCGTGATTGGTATGTTTTTGCCTCATACCATGTTTTGGGGGGAGGCCCAGTTACAAACTATGATTGATAAAGGCAGGACTCCGTTACCAGTTTTTGGTCAAGGTGATGAGCCTACTGCTGCCCTCACAGCGCTTGGCTTTTGTATGATTGACCACGAAGATGCGGCAGCGGTGCGAGCCGGCTTCAACATGGGTTGTGCTTTTGCTATCACCACGGCAAAAATTGTTGTAACTGGTTTGAGCCTCGGAACAGGGATCATAGGAGGTCATTTCTGGGGTCCACTCTTTTCTGGTTGTGCCGCTAGTCATCTCTTGTCTGATATTACCAAGTGGCTTGACAGGAATTATGGTATCGCTGGCGCCCTTGCTGCTTACCCTTGTGTGACAATTCTTTGCACAATGGGATCTACCCACGTTGTTACTTTCCGTGCACATACAGCAATTATGCTTATTCTTACGCTGACAATTTCAGCGTTCGATCCAGAGGGGGACGACGAAGGCGGAGGAGTTGCGGTGGCAGGCGACTATTCGGCTGTTTTTCCGCTTCTAGTCATTTCTGTCTTTGTGGCTCTGATGATTTCTCGCCAGACAGTGTTCTATGGAGCCCAGCGAAGTCGGGGTGACATTATGGCGCTCCCAGAAGTCTTGTGCGAACCAGGAAAGGAAGGAATGCCAATGGTGTTGGATTACGAGCAAGATTTTTACGAGGAAGACTACGATGAAGACTACGATGAAGACTCGGTACCGAGTTCTGGTGATTCCGCGGCTGAACTGGATCACGTACCAGCAAGGCCACCCAACGATCAGTCGCTGACACAAGATGACATTGAAAAGGAATTCAACGACAAGGCTGGTGCAATGGCTGCAAATTTGGCTGCTCCTGAGTTTACAACGGCGCCGAACAATACTGCTTCTCCAAGAGGGAAAAGACCAAGTTCAATTGGAAGTCCCGCGGGGGGAATGAGCCCTCTGCCGCCCAGACCACCCTTAAATCCAAGTGAACAAGCACCCACTTATAGTGGACCAGATAATGTTGGTTTGGGAGAACTCTCGTCGTCGCGCCTTGACGAACTCCTCGCAAAGCCCTTGGATGTCCAGCGCCCTATGAAACCAAAGCATCGGCGCATTCAGAGTGCTCCAGACGTCAACTTTGGTGGAAAACGTTTCCGGTCTGCACCTAGTAGTTCCGAGAGGAACGTGATCGCAGGGGACAATGTTAGCTCGGGAGTTGGACAAGGTGGAGGTGGCAGTGGTCGTCACTCCAGGGCTGATAGCTTTGGATCTCAAGCTTCGGTAACGCGCGTTGCGACTTTTGGTCACCTCACAACAGAGCAGCCTTCCCTCATGGATCAGGCTCGTCTCCG
>Ga0100378_1006479_pt1 | contig 10557 bp, 6 predicted proteins | sample CryGeymeta201502_FD_81535 | JGI IMG/M metagenome (GOLD analysis project Ga0100378, IMG submission 81535) | Groundwater microbial communities from Crystal Geyser aquifers in Utah, USA - Crystal Geyser metaG 2015-02 | ecosystem: Environmental > Aquatic > Deep subsurface > Groundwater | place: USA...
GTTTATGTATGATGTGTGTCAGGTCGCTGGCGGTTGTTGTTTCAAGGTGGTGGGCTGGGGGGGTGGGGTGTGTGGGGGGGGGGGGGGGGGGGGGGGGGCAGACTCAAGGGGCTAATTTTTGAGTGGTCTAGACTTCATTTTTATTTTATTATTATTGTTATGCTGATTTTGGTTTGGCAAAATGTCTGGATTCACAGTAGAATCAGCCGATACACATGTACTGCCATTCCCCACACCCAAGACTCAACTAGCTAGTAGACTACGTACTCTACTTGTTAACAACTAAAGTACTAGCTACTGTAGCAGTACAGTAGTCCCTACTTCAACGCAAAACAATAGACTGTTAGTACCGTACCGTACTACTCCCCCCTACTACTACTACTAGTCTACTACTACTAGACCAATACTAATAGTAGTAGTAATACCCTACTACTACCACTTGTAGTACAGCACTGGGCTGCTGTGCTCGACTACTACTACTAGTAGTATTGACCTGGTCTATATTCTAACTGCACTTTAATAACGAGCTGGTAGTTTCTGTGCTCTTCGGTAATCATCCAACAGACAACAGACTTATCTTCCAGTTTTATTTTTTTTCATAAGAACTTGGGTACTATTAAGATGGCAGATGAAGCGAACATGAACAACAATCCAAGCGACGAAGAAAAGGAGAAGGAGGTGGAGGAGGAATCGTCTCCCAGCACGAACCAAGAAAACGACCCTCATCAACAACAACAACTCGAGGGACCACCATCTCCCACTATCGAAGAAAGTAGTAGTCTTCGGAAGGATAGGGGAGAATCAACGCATACCACAAGCCGAAATGGTGATCCTCAACAGCCGCCGAAGGAAAAAGAGGGAGAGGAAGAAAAGGAGGAACGAGCACAGGCATCCTTCGAAGAAGTCCAAGAAGACCAGAAAGGAGTAGATTTATTGCGAGATCCCCTGGATGAGAGGACATATGGCCGTCGCATTGCCAGTTGGTTCGCCAGACATTATCCCACGCTGTATGGTCTGACACCATCTCCTTACAAACCTTCTGTAGAAACAGCTTGGATATTCTTTGAACATACCACTTTGGAACGCTACATTGTCGACGAGAACGATGCTGCTATTGCAGCAGCTCGCTCGGCCGCAGGCATATCGAAGCAAGAACAATTCAAAAGACTTTTTCATCGGGGAGAACGACAATTGCACATTGCCGAACCAGGCGAAGCTACGTTTCGCACCAAATTGTACTCACCGTTAACGACGCCACTGAGTCAACTCGGAGATTTTGGTTTAGGATTCGGTATCTACTTTGCGACACTCCGTGATCTTGCCTTCTTGATACTCCTTGGGGGGATATTGAGTATACCCAACATTGTCTATTTTGCCAGTGACGAATACTCCACAGGGCAGAACGACCTGTCCGTCCTCCTCAGAGGATCGGCTATTTGTCTAGATCGGTCTTGGGTCGCTTGTCCCACGTGCGCGCAAAGGGATTTTGATAGCGCCGCAGCTGGAACCTACAAGGTGGAACGATTTGTGCTGGGTCCATGGGATGCAATACGTAACGAGCAGGGACGTGGATTCTATTGGAATGTGACCGAGTACTTGAATTGGGCCGATGGATCTCCCTCTAGTCGTGCCGGAGAAGATGCGATTTTGTTGGATGGATTGATTTCGACAACCATTCCGGAAGAATCGCGAATTTCACTTTCTGCCACTGGTGGGTATTTGCTGGACGGTGTGAATATCACCGAACGTCTCGGCTACACACCTTTATGGTGTGGGTATGAAGCAATTTCGGATTGTTATCTTGACTTGTATCCATTGATTGAATACAAGCATAAAAAAGGCTTGGACCCCGAAGAAGTTTTGGCGACCGTAACAAATATTCGACCCGGCGATGTTGATTTTGTGCAGACTGGATTTGCGTTGAAAAATAACTGTGACGGAGCAACGCGCAACCAAGGATTTATCAACTATGGCACAATACTTGTCTTGATGTTTGGTACCATTTACGCCTGGTTTCGCTTCAAACGAATTGAAATAGCGTTTGATGAAGATGAGCAAACGGCCCAGGATTATTCAGTTGCCGTGAGGAATCCACCCCCAGACGCCAGCGATCCCAACGAATGGAAAGTCTTTTTCGAGAGGGCTTTGCAAATCGACGCAGAAAAGGGTGCCAAAGTTAGTAACCCAAAAGTTACAGTTTGCACCATTGATGTCGACAACGAAGTTTTACTTGGATACCTTATTCAGAGAAGAGAAATTTTGCAAGAAATCCAACTAGTCCTGCCACCGGAAGCGGAAATAACCCACGAGAATATAGCGAGGGAAGCAGCAAAGGCTGGATTTAAAAAAATCTGCGGTTTTCTTCCTTCGTCCAAGTTGCCTGCTATGTTTCGGCGTCTCCTTGATGTCGAAAGACAAATTAAAGAGTATTTTGAGGTGACAAAGGAACGGCCAGCTACGGCACATGTGTTTCTGACTTTTGAAACAGAAGCGGCGCAACGACAAGTCTTGTCTCAATCATCGGTCGGGTCTATGAAAGCCAAGAGGAATGACGTGAGCAGCGTACCAAAGCATTATTTGTTCCGCGGAAAGCATGTTTTAGACTTGCGAGAGCCTGATGAGCCTAGCAGCATTCGTTGGCAAGAACTGGATACAACGGTCACTTCGGTGTATGCTCGAAAAGCCTTTACCAGTCTTGCCACCTTTGGATTTGTAACTGTTGCGTTTTATATCATTCAGGCACTCTATAATAGCGGCCAAGCCTGGATTGCGTCGATCGTGACCACCATCTTTACATCTGCTTTTGGAACTGTTGCCAAAGTGCTCATGGGCTTTGAGAAGCATAAGTCTGAAACATCTCGTCAAAAATGGCTTTTCGTCAAAGTCGCTGCGTTTAACATTCTCGTGACTACTGTGCTGCTGGCTCTCATCACTCCTTTTCAAGCCACGTTGGATCCAGCAGAAAAGAGTCTGCAAGGTTTGCTCCCAGCGGTGAGCAAGCTCTTTTGGTCTCAAATTACAGTTGCGCCGGTCTTACAGATCCTCGACATTGGAGGGAACATCCAGCGGCATATTCTTGCTCCTAGAGCAAAGACACAAGTAGAAATGAATATGTTTATGCGTGGAACACCAGTGAATTTGGCTGAACGCTTTGCACAAATGATCAAGTTTCTCTTCATGACACTCTGGTACTGCTCCGTTTACCCTGGTGTTTTCTTTCTAGGATCTCTGGCACTGATAATTACCTACTTTGTCGACCGTTTCAGTTTAATGAGGTCATGGTCACGAAGTGCACAAGTTGGAGCTGAGATTGCTGATTTCGCGCGAAATCTTTTTATTCCATGCGCAATCTGCTTGATGTCCGTGGTCTCAGCTTACTTCTGGTCGGGCTTTCCTTACGATAATCTTTGTCTCGACGAGAATGCTACCTTGCCGGGATATTATAATGGAGACTACAATCTGACGCTAGGCGCCAACAATTTTGTGGTGTTTGGCATTCCCGTGTACCAAGCTGGAGGGGATCCTATTTTGGTGTCAGTTACCCCAGATGATGAAGTGTACAAGTTCTGCAATCAGGATCTTCGAGCTTATACCGATCTCTCTTTTCCAGCGCTGCCTGGATACCAACCTGAGGGTGCAGAATGGATGACGGCTGAACAGGAAAAGGTTGTGAGCGCGCATGGCTGGACAAGTCTAGTTGTCTTGATGGTCTTTGTGCTATTTATTTCCGCAGCCGTTGTTATTGCACTACGTCGTCGATTTTTCTCCGGGTATGTTCCACGCGGATCGAACCAAAACATAGATTACAGCGACGTCGATGCCATTGGCAGTTACATTCCACAGATATCTAGTCCATTAACGATGTATCCGCTGCTACTGTGCTGCACTAAAGATATCGACAAGCAGCACTTCAATTGGGAAGACAAGGACCATCCTCATTCTGCGTACGAAATTACAAGGGACGTTGCGAAGATCCTGGGTACGAATGATGAACACTCGGAATTCTTTGCCCAGGTAAAGCATTGGCCGAAACCTAAGTCAGCGCAAACGGTGATCGATGAGTCGGCAGAGGAGCAGCATGACACAGGGGACGAGTCTGTTGTTTTGCACGGGCAGAAGATCCTTCAAGTGGCAACGCTATAAACGTGAACTCACATTATAATTATAGCATACATTTTCACTTTCATCAATGAATCAGTCAAAGATGCGAATGATTTTTGTTTCGTTTGTATGAGCGACAACCCAGCATCCATGAGTAATCCTTCTACATCGTACATTACTTTGGCAGATGCTCACATTTGAGATGACTACTTCTGTTGCTTCCGAATCGGATGCACTATCCTCCAACGATGTCGACTCCACACTGACTTCTTCCTTTTCAGGTATTGTCTCATCAAGGCACAAACCATCGGGTATGATCCCACCCTCCAAGCGAATTGGCATATCAACGGCCACTTGTCCCTTTCCACCAGGAACAATGCAAGGTGGTAGTACATCTAAGTCAATGTACTTTTCTAGGACTTGCAGGTAATTGTGTGGCCCCGAAAAGACCATTTTCTTGACGGCTCCTTTGGGGAAAACATTTTTACACAGGCCCCAGGCAATATTGAAAATAGATGGAGCTCGTATTATTATCATCCGCTGTAGGCAGGATATTGTCGGATTGAGAGTTGGTGTTTCAAGACCGTTTTCCATTTGTCGTTGTGTACAGTACGAGTAGTTACTATCTGGTCAGTAACACATTCTCACACCATATCGTCATACTGTCATCACACACTTTACATTCTTCAGCCTACCTTAGCCAAACCATTGTACCGCCTTTGTGTTAACATCATACATTCGTTCAGAAAGGGAAATACTCCACTTTTCATGTGTCGCGTACTCAATCCCTCCAGATCATAAACTATGGTCAATCGCGTCGGAGGTCTTCCCATGTCTCGTTCGTACTCATTAATCCACCGTCCCCGAAAGGCCAGTTCACGACTCCAACAAATATATTTCATGAGACGTTCTTGTCCATACTTTTGTAACAGTCCATATCCGTCCATAGCTCCACCCCGTTCCAAATAGATTGGATCGCCATCTCTGTCGTATCCCTTGAGGATTGCCGAGGGTAAGTAGTCGAACAGCACTTTGGGCGGCCGGTAATCATCGAGTATCGTATCAATATTGTTGGCGAGACGCCATTCAATCATGTCACGGAACAGTTCTTCCGCCTTGTCGTACCCCTGAGGACCGGTAATGAATCGAATGACTTCATAGGGACTATTCTTCCAATGATCGACATCTTTGAGTTTTTCTTTAAACTCTTTGAGTTGTTTGAATTGTTGCTCATTCAATTGCCAGAGATCTCGAACATGTTCCAAGTTTTTGGTCGACCATCTTTCATCCAGCGTACGTTCGGCACCAAAAGAAGATCCTCGAGTCGAAATGGAGTGTTTTGGTCGCGGTCGTGATCGGTGAGACTGTTCTACAGTTCCAAAGATTATCCTGTTGGAGCTTTGAATGGTTGGCTTGTTGGATGGATTCTTATTCTTGAAACACGATTTTGAGGGCGCCGATGTTGCAGCACTCGGACTCAATTGCGATAAAGGTACCTTTTTCATTGTTTCTTCAGCTTCAGCTGCTTACTTCTAAAGTACTACTGGATATTTTCTAACCTTGTTTTTAGCATGCTTTAGCATCAATAGGATTCCTGTTGTTCCAGTGTGGGACAACAAATAATAATAATAAAACAACAAAACTGACAATAGAATTTTAAATAATATCGCCAAAACGCCTTAATCCTGAAAAAAGAGAACATCATCCCTCTTGGAAGGATGTTTTGAACTTTTCAACCGACCAAAAAATGAAGGTGTTTTTTCGAACTCGAAAACTGGACGGTCACTCCTTCCTACCAGTATGGTAGAGTACCATACAAGACTTGATTAATCCTGTCGATGGGAATACGTTACACGTGTATATTCTCAATCTTGAACACGAATCAGACGTCATCAATGGATCCAACGAAACTTCAACAACATCTCGCATTTTCCAAGAAGAAAAAGCTATTAAGACATCTTGTATCTCGTTCCCATTTGCCATTTATTTGTGTACCATATCAAGCTACTCCAAGTACTACGGTACTAGTTTCAATTTCAGCTCTCTAATAATCAAAAGAATTCACTACCATGACACGCTTCCTTCTTTGTTTGAATCTTTTGGCACTTTTGGCTGGTGGGGCATCAGCTTTTACTACTACTCCCCATCCTGCAGCTGCTACTTTGACTTTGCCTCCTTCCATTAAGCCTCTTTACATGTTTTCGGCCGATGACAAACCCGTGACTACTAACAGTGGATTATCCGAAGTCAAGCCTGGTGAAACAATGGATGCTCTCGAATCTGTATCCACCATCTCGAAGGATGATACGACCGCCCCAACAGGCGCGAGAGCTAAGCCTACCATGCAAGTGAGGAATCGCAACAGTGGAGAAATTATGGAAGTGGAAGTTAATGAATCCTTCTTGGCCAATGAAAAACTTGAAATGAACTGGTGGGCCTGGGTAGGCTTTGTCGCTTTTCCCTTCCTGATATTAGTACGTGGTGATGTATGCTGAAATCAGGATCTAAAAAACTTGGACGTTTCATATTCTTTCATGAACAGATTTTTGTGGTCTCACCTTATGTTTTTTTATTTCTTGCCTTCGTTTCCCACGTCAACGATAAATTGCTAGGCCAATGACGTTGGCCATTTCTTGCCAACCGACGGTCCTTTGGGATTCTTGGGAAGATTTTAATTTCGAAAAAGAAACTCGCACTAAATCAGCCATATATAATATAAAATATCTATACAAAAAATACACATCCACAACCAGTATTTGGAATTGGCAAGAATACACGCGCGAAATACTCTTTGGCCTAGTTCTGTGCGTTATGTCATTACGATTGAATTGAGAGCTGCTCTTGCAAACTTGTTGGTAGGGCAGATAATGAGAGCTTTTTGAAGTTCTTGAATTCGGTTTCGTTTTGTCTCGAGTGCATTGTCTTCGTTTTCGGGCTTCTCTATCTGGGATTCTTCTTTGGCCTCTAATGGAGATAGCAGATTTCCAAACCAATATTTCAAGGCCAAAGCATCCGAAAAATTGTTTTGATGAACTACAGGTGTTGCAGCGTCATCAATTCCTGTTGGGTGCGTCCATTGATGAGACAACATATTCGCAGCACGCGATGCTGCTGCCTGAGCTGCCTGCAGAGTCGGCCTGCTTGAAGTAGCGCTGCTGTCGCGAAATAGTTGCTTGGCTAATTCTACCCAAAGGTCACCTCGTTGTGGTTCAAAGGATATTCGTCTGGCCAAACTCATTTCAATGGGGGGTGACGCAAAAGTGTCGTTGAACTTGTCCACTTCTTGACTCTCTTCTGCAACAACTTCAGTGGAAGATATATATTTTCGAATAAGCTTCGCATCAAAACCATTCACTCCTTTCACGGAATGTTCTTGCATTAAGGCTTCAATAGAATCTAACTTGCTTTCTACAGACGCCTTTGCAACATCCACAGAGTCTCTATCCTCCTCCCTAGAACTCGCTTTTACCGTTAACTCAAAGTTCAGGAGCTTTTCTCCGAGTGAGGCAGAGGCATCGGAGGATCCCATACATCCTTCATATTCCATCAAGTATCCAATGCTATCTTGAATCGCTGATTCTTTCAAGGGGACCCACTGTTCCATGGAACTTGTCGATGGTATACGGCAAGACAAAGCCAGACCCAGCATGGCACTAGGATGCTTTCCGACTTGCAGTGCTGCTCGGTAGGCATCTGCCGCCTGTGCAATATCATCAACAGCTTTTTTGTTGTTTCCAGTTGCGGCATCGCTGGCAGCACTTCGTTCCAACATTAGGGCACGGTTGATCCACATCATTGGACTATCTGCTACCTGTGTTAGAGCATCCATGACTCCCCGACTGGTTTTAAAGGAGTTGTAGAAAGTGTATAAGAAACCCAAGTTTGCATAAGCGTCTGGCGCCAAATTGTCTAGCTGAATAGACCGACAAAAGGCATGCTGGGCCAACAAAGGTTCCGAAAATACTAACGAGCAACCGAGACCAGACCAGCTCGGTCCATAATCGGGGCAAACTTCTATCGCCCGGCGAAATTCAGCCGCGGCACGCTTGTATAACGCTTTCACTTCAGGCACGACTTCCATCTCATTTGTAGATGAGCGCGCATATCCCTGGTATCGGCTAAATATCGTCAGCTGGGCCTGAAGTAGTATGTTGGCCGCGGCATCTGTTATGGCACTAGCGCGCAATAAAATAGATTCGTCCTCTTGACCCGACACTGTTGCGTAGTGATTGACTGCTGCTTGATAACAATCTTCGCCCTTTTTTATAAAGGCGATCTGGCCATGCACTTCGCTTTCGTTTGCTGATACTTTAAAAATACCCGGCGGCAATGTCGCACCAAACGAGTACAGATCCCCCAATAGCTTTTGCGTACAGCCGTATGATGTGATGGAAGGTTCCCCAAAGCCTGCAATGGCTTGCTCGATATAACCTAGCGCAGATCCTGATTTTCCATCTTGTGAATCTCTTCGAGCTAAAGATAAAAGGGACAAGCCTTGGCCGTAAGCTGCGATAGCCCTAGTCGTCGGACCGCTGATGGCAAGAGCATGACTGAATTTTTCAGCAGCGTCTTCGGCGAGTCCCAAGCTCAACTCGGCTGGCATAAACAAGGGATAATTGCAAGATAATTTGTGTTAAGGAGCATCAAAAAGTTAAAAAGAAACAGTGGCAGAATCGCACCTTCCGCACATGCGCAAAGCACAGAAGCAGCTGTTTTGTCTCCAGAGGCTTCAATGGAGGAGTGGAATCCTCGAATGGCAGCCGTATAGCGTCCCATTCGGCGGTAGCAAAAGGCAAGCTCCGCCCATGATTCAGCCTTTTCCTTGGAGCAATCTTCATGGCTGTTAGATGCAGCCTCTGGTAGTGATTGAATGTCGAAGAAAATGGACAAGGCTTCATTTTGAGGCTGATCAATATCCCGACACCGGAGTGCCTTCAAAAGTGCTACAGCACCGAGATCACTTTCTCCGGTCACCATAACCTTGTGCTTCCCCAATGCTCGCCAAGCCCAGCCATTTACCGCGGAGCTCGTTTGTACAGCTGCATTAATAACTGCTCTTGCGGCATCAAAATTCGTCAATCGGATGACGCCCCTCCCTGCTACAGGATGCGATGGCTCTAACAAGAGTGCCTTTGAATAGCACCCCAGAGCTCGCTTGCGGTCGCTCTGGTATTCGTACCAGACTCCCAATAAAGCAAAGGGACCCGCCCTGCGAGAATTAAGTTTCGCTGCTTTCAGCAATTGCATCTTGGCAGCATTCAGATTCGCCGTGGACGGCTCGGTAGCGCTGAAAGTATCTCGGAGCAAGAAGGCTCCCAGCGCAAAGGCAGCCCCCGCATCGTTTGGCGAATCTTGGACGGCTCTCTCCAGAAACTGCCTGGCCTCTGGTGCTCGTCCACTGCGAACCAATGCATCGGCTACCAGTTGCCGAGAGACTGTAATGTGAAATTTCATAAACGTGGATGTTGCTCCAGGAGATATCCACTGGTACACGGACGGTAGGTCTTTTTCCAAGGCAAAGGGAATCAACTCTTGCAGACTCTTATGTGCTAAATCAACAGCATTGCTTTCATCGTCGTTAGTCTTGCTAGAATCATTCAGCAGCTGCACTCGTGTGAGACCAATCCAGGAGTGCGACGTTATCAGCGACTTCCATTCCGGAAGCAAGTCGTCAAGTGAGGGAACCTGATTAAGTATTTCACGATACAGTTTGATGGCGACTGCTGGTAGTCCTCCAGATAAGGCACCAGATTCAGCATCTGCTTTTCCTAAATCCAGCAGGAGTTGTTCTGTGTTGGATATCGGTCGCCCCCATTCGGTCTTGGCTTGGATCAAACACGTTTGTGCTTCTGCCCATAAAAGACGAGCTTCTTGTGCAGTACAAAAGAACCAGCAAGGCTGGTGCAACCCAGACCACGCCAACAAAAAATTCCAAAAACCAGTGCCGTATTCCATTGAATAAGTCTGATATTTGTTAGAATGTTGTGCCATTTTCATAGCCAGCTCCACATGACTCTTGAGGTCGTCAGCAGCTTCTTTTGACTGCTTGGAGGTCTTTGTTTCAGTCAGCGAGAGTTGTCGCATAAATATTAACGATTTTACGGAAGCACTCGCGCAATCATACTGCTGTATTTGTACATCCAATGGTTCTGTAGACGTTTTCAAGACTTTTGAGGCTGCTGCATTATCCTTCTTGGCTTGTACAGCTCGTGCGAGGAGCGCGCTCAGCATTTTGTGTGTCAGGGATAGATGGTCGTGTGTTAGCTCTTCGTTCGTCTTATTGCTTTTGTCACTGCTGATCATCATCCACTCTACACAAGGTACGAGAGAAATATAGGTCTCTATAAGAGTCCGCGCATTAGTAGATAATGTTTCCAACCAGTCTTTCGCTGATGATGCATTGGTCAGGGCCTGTTGCGTAAATGCCAAAAATGGCTTCAAAAATACTCCGAGAGA
>Ga0100378_1006480_pt1 | contig 10556 bp, 12 predicted proteins | sample CryGeymeta201502_FD_81535 | JGI IMG/M metagenome (GOLD analysis project Ga0100378, IMG submission 81535) | Groundwater microbial communities from Crystal Geyser aquifers in Utah, USA - Crystal Geyser metaG 2015-02 | ecosystem: Environmental > Aquatic > Deep subsurface > Groundwater | place: USA...
CACCCCCACCCCCCCCCCACCCCCCACCCCCACCCCAACCCCTTTACAAAATAGCAAATCAAAAGTTAGAAATCATTTTTTATGCAAACTCAAAATTGTCTTCAGATCTTCTGCTATATTTTTCTACTTGTTTCTCTGAAGTTGAGCCCTTTTTTGACTGTTAAGGGTGTGTCTTTTGGCTCCCACACTCATTTTAGACCAGCTACGAGCTTCTTTCCTCTCCTCCCTCTAACGACTCTCTTTGGAAGGTTTAAAATCAATCTTGTTGACTTTAAGATCATTGAACGCTGACCTTAAGTATATTTTCTGGTTTGTCTTCTAAGTTTTTTGATGTTAGGAAATTATATATGATTACTCACAGTAATTCTTACTAGCTTTCTCGTAGTCCGACGTATTATTCTGGGAAGAGTGAATTCTTTTTTTGAACTGAGTCCTGAGATAACTGCCTTAGTTTTCAGCTATCGTATCATTCTCGTTGTGTTAGAGTGTAGAAGATTGCTCGTACAATGTGACTACCCTATGCTAGCTCTGATTGTAATAACTTTTATTGCGACTGTGTTCTCGAGTCTGATGTCTGCTTTTTTTGAGAACCAATAATTTTTTATTTTCAAAAGTAGGCATACTCGGTTCTACAATTTACTTTTTTCGGATGTCAATCAACTCAAAGGAAGGCTTTTAGCCAATCAAGCTATATCGATTGCCAGATGAACTCCTTTTAGCTTTTTATTGAAATTTCTACTCTGACTTGTTATTTGTTGATGCTTTTTCCTTGATTTTTCGCTTGAAATGTTCCTTGAGATTGTTCATAAAATAGTCAAGCATTTTGCTTTTGAGTTGCAGCTTTATCTTCGGTTGTGAGGGTGAAGTTTCCAGCTGGCATGACTGAGTCTTTCTTTTCAGACAGTGTTAGTGATTTTAATCAAGGAGTGCTGCCGAGTTGGTGGTATAAGATCTGAAAGCTGCATTTTTTGTAATTTTATTTGGCTTGGCTTTGAGATTGATCCACTTGATGCTACTCACTTCATACATTCAAAATTATTAACTTGTAGGCATTTGAATGAGGACGAGCATTAAGATTTTCAAGCAAATATAAAACAAGAAGAATCATTAGGCCTTTTTTAGAAAGTCAACTTTGATACCAAATTAAGCCAGTTCCTTTGAAAGGTCAAGGAGTTTTAACTAGTCGGTGAAATTCCTAAAATTGTAGTCTTTTCTTGCAGGAAAAATAGGCGTTTTTTTCCTATCGAGCTTCAGCCTCCAATTAAAATAATCAAATTGGCACATCATCCATAAGTCCAGTAACTACTCTTTTTCCTGATGTTGTAAGCTTGTCTTCCACTCTTGTTAATTGAAGCGAAACCCTTGATATCCCAAGATGACTCCATCATGAAGAAGACTCTTGCTCTCCTTCTAAACTCCTTTCCTCATTGCCTGCTGATAAACAATACTTTCAAGTAGTGATTTCCAACCTTATACAAATTTAGAGTTCAGTTGAAGTTGTCGATTGTGTCGATAGAGTTCGAGTAGATATGTTTGGAAATGCCCCTTATTGAAACTACCTGTAACTTGTTTGAGAAGGGTTCTATATAGTTTCATTATAAAGTTTGCCAGAATTAATACAGTAACAATCAAAAATATCATTTAATTGTTTTGAATGTCTACAGTTCCTCATAGAATTTCTTTCTCAGCTCCTAGTTTTCCATCACCGACCGACAAGATATCGAAGTCATGGCTGATGTTATTTCGTTGATGTCTTCTCTGTAAAAAATTAAAAACATGTCGTTTAGCAGAGTGATCCAAATCAACACGATTGTTATAAAAATAGATCCACAGATAAGGGCAATCATAAAATGCCCTTTCACCGAATTCTCCAAGTCATTTTTTGCATAATAGCTGGCAGATTAGCAGATGAGGATGAAGTAGTCAACCAAAAGGGAGGTATTTGTATTGAAAAAATTATTGAGATAGGTAATTTTCTCAGCTTAGCTGTAAATGAAGGGAGTTGGGTTGCTAAGGAAGTTGCGATTTGCATTTTAGAGATAGTGAAGAACTGAGGGGAGAAATCCTGATTTGAGGATGCCGTTAGATACTGACTAGCAATAGTTGATATTTCCTCTACCTGGAAATTGATGACCAGAAGGCCATAAATTCCCTTTTTCTTCAGCCGAACAAACACTTCCTTCTACATTATTTAAGAAGTTGAGAAGCTAAGGGGCGAATTATCCATCAAAATCAGTCATGATTATTTGGAGAATGTAGAACATGGAGTAGATGTGAGTTGCGAGGAGAGTTGGGATGCTGTTAAATGAGTTTAACTGAACAGAATAGATCCCATTTTGAAGGGAATAAAGCTTTATCGATGCCAGCTATCTCTCTATGATTCCTATTTGATCTTAAAATGTTATAACTAGCTTCGCATTTATAGACTCCTTTTCCATCATAACCAACATTATAACTCCAAAGATGATAAGGGGAATGATTGAAGAGGCAAGAATCAACAAGAATCGAACATAAGGAGATGGACCGAAAATAGTTTATTTCTTTCGTTTAGAAACCTCAACAACATTCTCAGGTTTGGAAGTGTTCTCTTTCTCAACTTTGATTTATTTTTCATCTTGAGCAGCTTGAGCTGTCGTGATTGCATCTTCAAGCTATCTATCAGTCCAGTCTTCGAATGCTTTAGAAAAATTTCTGCTTATATTGGTAAAAAGGACCTCTGATTCTGCTTCTTTAGGGGTCACTATAGCCGTAGCTTCTTTCTCTTTTTTTGATTCCTCCTCAGCAATGCAATACTTCATGAAAAATTGCTGACCCTTTACCTTTTTCTCATGAATCAGTTCTGTTGGCAGGGCCTCCAAAAAGCGATGAGTCTGATGCCTGACTTTGACAATTCTCATTTTGCACGCTGCCATCACACAGGCAGAAAGAATGGCAGTGAGTATAACAAAGATACAAATAAGAACCACTGGAAGTTCGATATTGGTCTTTTCAGTGATGAGAGGTGCCATGACATTGTGCTTTAGTTGCTACATATTGGGAAGCGTAATGTATAAAGCATTGGAAATATAGTTGTGGAACTGCCTTTCGATGTTGGAAAGAGGAGCTGTCAGGTAGTCATAAGAAATAGGGAAGTTGTAATCACTTATATTGTAGTTTGCTGCCAAATTGTTCATCGGACTCTGAATGAAGTCATAAATAGTCATTAGATTGTTTCGTGAAGATACGTTGAAAATTACATCGCTTTGGAGCTACAAGGTTGTCCAAGTTTCAGTAATACTTGAAATCTAGTAATGAGAGACTAACTTATCCAGAGCCTGAGTGAAACTAGCTGTATTTTTGATTGATTCCATGAGGAAGGTAGAGTTGGCAGTTGGAACTGAAGTGTGGAAGTTGAGCCTTAGTAAATTAGTGGCTGTGTTGATAACCAGCATCATGAAACTGTTGAAATCTTCATAAGAGCGCCTAGCATCTTCAAAGTAAGATAACTATGATTTTTTGAAGGCTATCAAGCAGATCATCAAAACTATGAATAAGCCACTAATTGCAACCATAAAGCAGAATATACTTTTTATGATCTTTCTATCTCCTTTGGTCCGCAACAAAGCGCTGTAATTTTTTTTGATATCCTCATCTTCTTTTTTTCGCTTGTCTACTGTTTTTTAAGCAAACTCAGAGTCCTCTTTTTGCCTAAAGGATTCCTTGGTGTTTCTGATTGATGAGGCGAAGACTGACTTCTTTTTTATTGTGAATGAATTGCTGTTGGCAAGGGGAGCACTTTATTTCATCGATTTCATTGGTTTGCCATCAGAATGGATGGAGGATAGCTTGTTAAGAGTATTTTTTCTTGTTTTTTTCCTTATTTATGTTGCCATGATGACATCTCTTAATTGCTCCTACTGCTCCTCAATTACCTCAAACAGCAACAAACTTTCCTTCTCTGTTTTGAACTCAGTAATCATCTTGATGATAAATTCCCTTTCTAAAATTTACCATCTGACATTTTCACGAGCTTTTAATTCAGCCATAGAGCTAAAAACTTTACCTTTCAGCTCATACTGAGTGAATCTAGTGTCAAAAAGATACTCCATCGAACTAGAAATATAATGAAAATCGTTTCGACTGGTCCAGCAGAAAACATTTCTTTACACTTGCAAATTCTTCAAAAAAACAGCATATCTCAACCCTTCAGAGACAGAGGGAATCAACTGAATCATCATTTTAGCCATTGCTATGTGGTTGTAAGAAGTCATCATCACATTTTCATTGTGTTCAAGGTTTAGCTCGTCCCCTCTGACGAATCGCTACATCTTGAGACTGTGTTCCTGCCTCATCTCAGGCATAAGCAATTAGGAAATGTTTCTGACCACTCCACATTCATCGTAGATCAGCTCATCGAAGTACATGTTGGTGAACTCGATTTTTCCGAGAGAGGCGGGATCGACAGAAACAAAGCACATTGCAGTTTGTGAATCGTAAGAGTAAATTCTAGTGTTTTCATCCATTCGACGAGCCTTTTCCAATCTCTTCTTTTAGCTGAGCTCAGCTTAGAACTTCTTCACAATGTGCAGCTAATCCTTTTAGTTCATGTTGAGAATCAAGTCACAATATTCGCTGCTGATGGGATCCATGAGTTAGGTTGAATTTGTGAAGGTTTTTGTGATTCTCTTGTATTACTTTCTTATCTGAATATTCCACTTTCCTAGTTTTTTTAGAGCAGTTAGTAAAGTGGGCTCATCTGGATCTTTTTTACCCATTTCGTCCCAAAAATCAGTAAACTTTTTTGCACTTTTAATCAGCAACTTGACATATCCTGTGAACTCGATTTGAAAATCCAAATATTTATCAGCATTGTGATTCATGGTTTGATTGCCCTTGCAGTGCTCGTCTATCTCTTGATGCAAATAATACATGAAGGTCTTGTACTTTCGCATATCCCACAAATTGTTCAGTTGATGTGACTTGAGGATGTTTCTGTACTCTGAAATCATCAAAAAGGCGATGTTTCTTCTATCTAGTTTGAAAAGATAGATTTAAGCCATATCGAAAACAATTCGATAAAATTTGGACATTTTGCGTTCGAGTTCGGTTATCGGCATGCTGTTCATGGTCTTCATATCGAAATGTTCATGGGCATAGCTCACAACAAAATCATACCATATCTTTTCACTATTGAGTTCTGTCTCCTGGTCAGCCAGTTGTCCAATAACTTTGCTGCATTTGCAGACCGGACTTTAGCATTTTTTATGATGTCTCAGAATGAAATATTCAAGAAGCTCCAAATAAGAGGACATGTTGTATACCATGAAAATTAAACATTTGATCTGATACACTGATAAGTTTTCCTGCTCGAGGATTTTTTTCAACCTGAACAAACAGATCCATTCCACAAAGAAAGCGAAGAAGCCAGTAGCTACGATTTATAGTATAGCTGAGCCTTGAGGCTTGTTGAACATAGCGTTGATGACTCTAACCAAACAGACAAAGGCTATGGCGCTTATCATCATCCTTTTGATCTCCTGATGCTCATAGCAAAAGTAAGGCCTTTTTAGAAGAACCATCCAAAAGATCAAAAAAAATATTGGGCCAAAAGCCAACATTAGAGTCTGGTTGAGAGCAGCTGACAAGACAAAGATGATTTTGTAGATGTTGAACAACAGCTCGAGGTTCAATACTGATATTTTTCTATTTTTGTTCTCGGTCAAAACAGATGTTCCTGATGAACAGTACAGAGCCACAGGAAAGACAACAGCTAAGTAAAGAATATAGCTGATCACACCAATGCTCAAAAGAGCTGCATTGGTTGCCATTTGCATTTATTTTAAGCAAGCCGTTAGCAAAGGTACGAACAATACAGTTTAGCAGATGTGCTGAAAGTATGCCAAAACTGTGCTGATGTACTTGAGGCACATTGTTGGCTTGACTAGAGTGTTATCGCTTTCAGTCTGGCTCAACCTAATACTCAGTAGTACTATGTATGTTACCAGAAGAAACATGCCAGCTGAAAGGGTGAATTAGGGAGGCAGATAGTTGTTCGGTTCTGTCCAGAAGGTGGCTTGATGCAGCTGTGAGGAAGGATCTGCAATAATGGAGACGAGTTGTAATATTGAGATAATTTGCAGTGTATAAGTGAATGCTGGATGTGGACGAGCGTCGATGGGGATGTGGATGAGTAGGTTGCTTATTTTTGTGGTGGCTTTTCCGAAGGCCAAAGCTAGAGAGTCCATCATTTAAACAATTTCTATAAATTCTAATTTAAGTAACGTACAATCTACCCTTTTTCTGTTCCTCTTAATGAAATTTAACAGATCAATCTCTACTTTCAATCAATTTAACTCTACACAATCAAGTAGGTAGGAGTAGATCCATGGGCTGATAATGAGTGACAATAAAATGAGAAGGTGAGTTCATATAAGTTAATAATTACGAATATGGCAGCTAACAACCCTTCATTTTTCGACCAACTGGTCCAGGATCTTCTGAGAGCCAAACCCAATAACTACTCCGAGTAGTGCATCTGTACCCAATCACCTACTCAGCTTACTACCTCGACTAGCATCAATTTACCATCGAAGATCTCTCCAAAGTCTACAACCATCGTCACGAAAAATTGAAATGCACCCTCATTCGTCGCTTCAAAACAAGAAACAAACATAAATAAAATCTTCTCTCCTAAAAATGCATCCTCTATCTGCACGGACTAGGCAGCAATCGCCTGGAAGCACTCACTATCGCACAGTACATGCCCAAAAATTACTGTCTCTGCATGTTCGATATGAGTGGCAGTGGCAAGAGCGAAGGCAGCTATGTAACATACGGGCTGAAGGAGCAAGAAGATATAGGTAACTGCATCGACTATCTAAGAACCCGTCATCAAATGCCTCCAGAAAAAGTATCAGTTGAAGAGCTTTGTCCTTTGGGGCAGAAGTATGGGAGCAGTTGCCACTTTGCTGTACGCTCAGGACAAGTACTCAGCTAAAGGACATAAAAAAGGAACACTGTCTGTTGGTGAATCCTTGAGAAATTCCAGAGTTCAGGGCAACATAGTCCCCCTAGGAGAAGATAGTCTGGTCAAGGGTATTATCCTTGACTCTCCCTTTCATAATTTCAAAGACATTGCAAAAGAAATCGCCACTAAAAAAATGGGCCTTCCTAATTTCATTCTCGACCTGGCTTTAAACTACGTTGAGGACTCTTTTGGCAGATTGCTCGGCACATCTTTAGGTCCAAAATACAACCCATTCAATATAAATTTCAACTCATAGATAAAACTATCCATCCCTATCCTGATCCTCCACAGTGAAAAGGACGAGATCGTGCCAGCCTCCCACTGCCAAAAAATCATGAAACATATAATTTCAACCTTCGAGCGTATTCCAATCAACAACTGCTCACACAATCAGGTGAGACCAGCTGAAGCTATATTTGAAGTGTTCCTGAGATTAGATAAATTTAACCGATTGCAGAATCATGAGGAGAAGAAAATGAATGCTTCCATGTCGAGAGATATGACGATTAGTTATACTGCTGACCGGAAAAGAGGAATCTTTGTTTATACGCCTTCTAAAGAAAAAGATAGAAAGACCATAGATCAGAGTCGATTTGTGTCAACTATTCTCAATGAGGTTATCTAAGTCCAAAACGTCAACACCGACTAACCGGGACTCAAATCTCCACGAGCCCGGACTTCAGTTGTGCGAGGGTCATCGGCTGGCCTGAAAACGTCAAGAAAATCAAGTCAACTTTTCGAGTCTAAAAACAGAAGAGTCTAAGTTTTCAATAGCGATAATCTACTATCGAACCTGAATACAATAGACAACGAAACAACGAAGCTGTTAAACCAGAAGCTAACCTAGATCAAGACCAAGGAGACCGGCATTTCCCGACTTGGTCGCTTCAAACAAGTAAACAATGACAAACGAAAATAAATAAAACTGACGCATCAGAAGTACCTCGAGTGAGGTTATATCAAAGTGATTGATCTGTAATATTTGCTTGTTAGGTCTTTCAATGTGTGATTTGGGTCATTTCAGCTGTAGTTTAGGCTGCTTACTTTTATGAGGGCTACTGTGTAGTATATAACAAAAGTGGAAAAAAGTGGTCATAATGAGCAGATATGCACACATAATCAATGTTGGATGAAGAGGAAGGGTGTTGTGCAGTGATGGGGATGGGCTTTTGGGAGAGCTAAGTGAGGAGTGTAGGGGACATTGGAGGGCGATAACATCTTTTTGAGGGCGGGGAGGACTGCCATAAATGCAGCAAAGCAATATTATGGATGGGGGTGAGCATTGTGCACGGGGAGGAGGCTGGACCTGTTGTTGTTGCATACCTTTTTAGGAAGGTTATGAATTTTTACTGCCAACTGGGACAAGAATACGATTAAAAATATTGAAAAATAAGAATGATAATATTCTAAAGGTGAAATAAATAGAAAAAGGGTTCCCCAGGCATTCCCAACTGCTCTCTTTTTCTCCAAAATTTAAAATAGATTATGCCTCCTTTTGAAACCAGAGGGTTAGGGATGTTTTTGAGAGGAGGGAAGGGCGGGAGCAGGAGTTGTGAAAGGTTGGGAGAGTCGTAAAGAAATGTATGGGTGTGTGATTTGAATATTAAGCGAGAGGGCTTGAGATTATTTCATAAACACAAATCAACATATAATAGTTGGTGCGCTTAAAAAAACGATGGAAGGAATGACCCCGTCTCTAATCAAGGTAGCCCCTTTGCTATGCCAGACCACCGAAGAAGTGCTCTACGACAACATCACCGACAGCGATAAATTCCAGAGCCTCTACTATGACATCCTGGAAAACAAGGCATTGGGCTAAGATGAGCCCCTTGCACAACGAGTTGGCCCGCTGAGCCAGCCGCAACTGTACCTGCTACAATCGCAGGTGTTGGCCTACAAGCATCTGATCCGGAACATTCCGGTGCCGACAAACTTAAATTGGGGAGGACTCAATCCCAATCTTTGGCAAAGTTAGAAATAAAAATTGACTACAAAACTAGGTATTCTTTTTTTTATAATAGTGACTTATTACCGCGACAAAATTTAGAAGGAACACGAACTTAAGTCCATGATCACTGGAACTGTCCGCCTCCCCTTCAAAGACACCCCCGAAGACAAACTCTAGTACATCAAAAAGATCACCCTCCAGGCCGAAGAGTACGTTGACCAGCTCCTTGCCAATAAGCAGCAATACACTCCTTAGACCCTCACCAAACTCAACATCGAAAAACGTTTCCTCAGAGTCAGAGATCTCTATTACAAAATATTTGGGCAGGTATTATAAGGCTTCAAAAATGATAATAAGTCTGTGGGTCTCTTCGAACAGCAGCTCCTGGATCGCAGCTACTTCCGAAGGGAAAAGTTACAAAAAAACAGAAACTAGGGAAACCGTGTGGAAAAAATGGAAAACCAAGTAAAGACTGACCATGAAAGACGCAAGAAGATCAAACACAAAGAGTTCATGCAGCACCTGAGAGTGCACAAGGAAGAGTTTCTTGAGTGGCACCGAAAGAAGCAGAAAGACCGTAAAAAGATCATCAACCAAGCCAAGTCGATCCACGACATGAAGAAAAAATAAAAGGATATGATTCAGGACAAAAAGGCAGAGGAGAGACTCAAGGCCTTGAAACAACAAGATTACGAGACCTACTTCAAACTAGTTGAGATGGAAAAGAACAACAAAATCAAGGAGCTTCTTGGTCAAACAGATAAATTTCTGAAAGAACTCGGTGCTAAGGTCCTCATCCAAAAGGGTAACTCCCAAGACGATAACGATGATGGCTAGGTCAGAGAGGTCGATGGGCAGATTACAGAATAGACTCTTGAGAACACATTTAACAACTCCAATAAAATATACTACAACTTGACTCACACAGTAAAGGAATAAATCAAGAAACAACCCAGCATTCTCTAAGGAGGAGAGCTGAAAAATTATCAGTTGATTGGGTTGCAGTGGTTAGTGTCTCTCTACAACAACAATTTGAATGGTATTTTGGCGGATGAAATGGGTCTTGGGAAAACCATCCAGACTATTTCCTTGCTCTCATACCTCATCGAGTTCAAAAAGAACTACGGACCTTTCCTAATCGTCGTACCACTGTCAACTATATCAAACTGGATGTCTGAGTTCGACAAATGGGCTCCCTCCATCCGAAAGGTCGTATACAGAGGTAACCCAACTACTAGAAATGAAGTGCTTAGGTCGATGAAAAGCACAAAATGGAATGTCTGTATCACCACCTACGACTTTGTGCTCAAAGATAGACTGAGACTCAACAAATACGACTGGAAATACATCATCATTGATGAAGGCCATAAGATGAAAAATGCCAAGAGTAAATTTGCTGGAGTTCTGGGGCAGCAATACCATAGTAACCATCGCTTGTTGCTGACAGGCACCCCTCTTCAGAACAATCTGGGTGAACTATGGGCTTTGCTGAACTTTTTGCTGCCTAAAGTCTTCAACAGCTGCGATGACTTTTAGAAGTGGTTTTCGATTGCTGTTGGTAAAAAAACTGGAGAAAAGGAGTCTGTGAGTCTGAATGAAGAA
>Ga0100378_1006484_pt1 | contig 10552 bp, 12 predicted proteins | sample CryGeymeta201502_FD_81535 | JGI IMG/M metagenome (GOLD analysis project Ga0100378, IMG submission 81535) | Groundwater microbial communities from Crystal Geyser aquifers in Utah, USA - Crystal Geyser metaG 2015-02 | ecosystem: Environmental > Aquatic > Deep subsurface > Groundwater | place: USA...
AATTTATTATTGTTCAATTTAATTTTTAAATTTATATTTATACATGAAACTTAAAATTAATTTATCAAATTACAAATAAAATTTACTAATCAATTTATAATAAAAAAGTAAATGAGTAACATTGAATCATACGTTCATAAAGGAATACCTTTAGAAGTTATAGTAAAAGTTAAGCCGGAACCTTATCAAAAACAAGACTTAAGAATATTTGAAAATAAAATAGCATTACTGGATCAATATGAAAGAGGTGAGTTAGATTATAATTTTAATATTTTAATAAATTTTTATAATTTTAGCAATTGATGAGTTTATAACTAATGGGCAAATCTTCGAACAAGTTGATGCTTTTCGAACTAATTTTGATTCTGTTTTCAGAAAATATTTAAATGCTATTCTACAAGGTATTTCTTTTTCTCTTTTTACATTTGGTTCAAAATCATCCGGGAAAACATTTGCATTAGAGGGAAATACTAATGAATCTGGAGTTTACAGTTTACTAATAGAGAATCTATTTGCAATGTTAGAAAGTAAAAGAAACGGTATTCTAGAAGCAATTCAAAGTTCTGGTGATTTTCCTGATATTGAGTCAACAACTTTTACATATAACGTTCGTATGAAAATGGTTGAAATTAAAGATGAAATCCCAATTGACTTATTACAAAGATTTAATAATTATAAACAACCAGTTCAAACAGTTTATTCGGAATCAGAAGGTTATTCAGTTTCTGGTGCTTCTTGGATAGGAATACAGTCATCAACACATTTTGGAGATATTTATACTGAAGCAATGAAACTTAAAACGAATTTTGAATATGGAACAGTTAATAGGAATTCAACTGTTTTGACTTTAGAGATATCTCAAATGTTAGAGAATAGAACTACTAGAGATGTTAAGTATATATCATCTAGGATAAATATCTTCGATATGCCTAGTGCAGATTTACTTACTGAACATTTTAGGAATTTACAGAATAATCCCGAGTATAAATCTATATTTGGATTCCAGAATATGTGTGTAGAGTTGGCGAAGTCACATAATAATGCTTTGTCGACAATTTATGAAAAGTCAGTACTAACCAAACTTATGAAAGAATGCATCGGAGCAAATTCTTTAACTTTAGGAATATTCACACTTCAACAAAACAACTACGCAATAAGTCAACTTGTATTTAAAATGATGAAAGTATGCAGTCAAATTCAATGCTTCCCTATAGTCAACGATACAAACTCAACTGGTTTACTTAAAAAATTTAGAGTAGAGATAGCTTACTTACAAAAATATAACAGTAAATAATATAAATTACCATATAGACTTGCATCCTAATGATATCAAGCCACCTATTATCCCTGATCATAGAAATGAACAAACTGTTAAACAGCCTTTAAATAATAGAGATGTAAGTTATAATCCTGAAATGAATATGGAATATCAAAGGAGAATTACTCAACTAGAACAGGATAGAGCTACATTGAAGGAAGAATTGGTAATTAGTGAGGAAGAGCGTATGAAACTAACTCGTGCCCTTGCCAGCCTAAAGTCAAAATACGAACAAATTCGTGACTTAGTTGATACTGATAAATACGACGTAGGAGATAAAATCGGACATATCGAAAGTGATTTAGAAGAGACAAACCAAATAATGAACACAGTAAACGACTTACATGAACGACTAAGAATTCTTACAGAGGAAAGAAATAAAATGGAAGAAGAAATGCTTATGCTAAGGGAAAATAACCAAAATTTAACCAGAGATTTGGATAGACTTACAAGTGATTTTAATTCTTATAAACTAAATGCTGAGAATGAACTGTATAATACAAAGGAAGTTTTAAATTCGACTAAAAATGAAGTTGACTTTTTACGTTCTGAAATAGAAAAGTTTAAGAAAATTCAATCGGACTTATTAACCGAAATCGACGAACGAGAAACACAATTCAAACGACAACTTGAAGACAGAGAACGTGAAATCGAACTACGAATGTTCGAATTAGCCCAAACTGAAAAGAAAAAACTAGAATCTGACCTACGAGAGGCAAACCGCAGAATAGAAGACCTAAGTGAAGAAAACAATGACTATAATAAAATAACTGATGAATTAAAAAAAGAAAATAACAAATTAAACTTAGCAAATAACGAAATGAGGAAAACAACAAGGGAAATAATAGCTAAGGGACTAGATGATAAAAAAGAAAACAAAATAGATATTAATGGCCTACAAATCAATCCGAACAATAAAACTCTCTTAATTAAAAATTACACGACAAGAGAAACTGAATTAGTAGAACAAATAGGAGTTGAAAGGGCTAAAACAGAAAATTTAAAACAGAAAGTAAAGAAGTTAAGGACTTACGCAAGAAAATTAAGGAATTTAGCGTTAGACTACTTTCCAATTAAGGAACAGCTTCCAGAGGTGTTAACTAAAGATGTTAATGTGTTTATGGAAGATGCTGAGAATGAAAGTGTAGTTCAGTTTTTGGTAAGTAAATTAATAACTACTATTTAATAATCAATCATATTCCTTCACTTATTTGAATTAATATATTTAATATTATTCAAACTAATTCTAATATTTACTTATTATAGGAATTCGAAATTAGAACCTTAAGAGAAAGAAACAAAAAACTAGAATTTGAAATGAGTAGAGTTCGCGAAGAAACTAGGTTTGGCGAAGATAAGAAAAAACAAGAAAATGTTAATAATATCATTAATCAATCTAACGGAAACCGAAACAACAATAACAATAATAACAATGATAGGAATGATAACGATATGCTAAATAATACTAATATCCAAAAAAGACTTCTTGATGAAATAAATATGCTTAAAAATTCAAGGCCTTATTCTACTAGTAAAGACTTAGAAAAGCTTAAAAAAGAAAATGAGTCATTAATTCAAGAAAATAAACAGTTGAAGAGTATTATAAATGATCAAGCAGTTGATTTATCCGGAAATCCTAATGAAAATCCTAAAAATCTAAGAAACAAAATAAGTTTCTTAGAAAAAACAATATTAGAACTAGAAAAAGAAAGAACAGGATTAAGTGTAAGATGTATTAAAGCAGAACAAGAATTAGAAGACACGCAAATAATTTCTCAAGGAAATATACAAAAATATCAAAAGAAGGTATTAGAGTTGACTAAATGGGTAAATATTTACATATTAATAATTAATATTTAATTAATTTGTAGAAGGAAGCTTATGAAATAAAAAATGATATGCCAGGTGGACGAGGAAGAGACTATTAGCTGATTTGATTTATAAATTGGGATAATTATACAGTTATCAATAATATTTATGAATTTACGAATTATACATTATTGATATTTAATATTTACTTAACCAAAAAATATTATATTACGATGTTATTATTATAATTTTTATTATAATTAAATTTATATTAAAAACAATATATATTAACAAAAATAAATCATACTAAAAATTATATACTTTCATTTGATTTCATAACATAGCTTCTTCTATATCTTATTCATCAACTCATTTGCAATTAAATAAAAGTTTTGAAAGTTAAACTCTAGATGTTCCTCTTTAATCTTTTTAAATACTGGAATTATTAAATTTTCTTTAAAATGATGTGATATACCATACTTTTCTACATTATCCAAATCTTCACTACTTACTTTATTTTTGTGTAGTATCTCGAAAATTTCTTTTAAATTATTTAATTTGAACTTATCTAGATTATGATTATATCTCAAACTATTAATTTCTTTAATATCGTCCTTTCGTGAATTAAAACTTTCGTAAGAATTAAGTAAGTCGTATTCTTGTTTAAGATATCGTAGATTTTTTCTACTTTTTATATAATTATAATCAAAAGTCTTTTTCCTTTCTTTACAACTAAGTGGAATATTCCCATTATACAATTTAGAATTTGAAAAATTAATATTAAGTGATCTTGAATTCTTATTAAACGATTTACTAAACTTATTTCTGTCCATACTTCTGTTAAGAATATTAGATCTACTAGTTTGATTTTTTAAATGAGAAGAATAACTTAATCGATCAAAAAACTTATCTTTACTTTCTTTGTGTTTGTTAAATTCACTAATTGGTAGATGTAAGTTCGTGAGGTTTGTATTGTTAGCATTATTTGATTCCTTTACTTTTTTAAGGTGTTCTCTGTAACTTAAGAGATGAAACTTTTTAGGGTTGTGGTTAGTCTTTGAGGTTATGTCTATATTTTTCCCATCGTGTTTGTCTTTGTTGTCTTTGTGAAGACTTTTTCCTAGTTTTCGTTTTAAATATGGGTGTAGTTTTATTTTGGTAAGGGAATCGGGCTTGTTTTTATTTTTCTTCCCTTTTCCTGACTCAACTTTCTCATTCTTTTCTGATTCCTCCGTCTTTAAATTATTAAAACTAGTGTTCTCTCTAGTTTCTTTAGTAGTTGTTAAATAACGATTATTCTCAGTCTTCTCGTTTTCAATCTCTTTAATATTATTGTTATTATCTTCTTCATTTAAAATATGAATATTATTGTTCAAATGATCTTCTTCTACCTCATTATCTTTTTTTGTTTTACTTTCTTGTTCTTGTCTTTCACGTCTTTCTTGTTCTTTTAAGTTATTTATCTTTAATTCGTATTCTTTTTTGCTTAAAAAATCTTTTTTGACTGATTTTATTTTATCTCTATAAGTACTTTTAACAGGTTTATTTTTCGAATTGTTGAAAATTCTAGGCTTATTAATCTCTCTGTTGATAAGTATTTTGGCAATTCGTAAAAATTGTTGTTTTTCTTTACTATAGCTTCGTGATAATTTGTTTATTCTTGAGACATCTACATCATCATCGTTACTATGATAGATTATATTTATATTTCCTTTGCTGTTATTCTTTTCGAATAGAATTTTTTTTGTTGATAAATCTGATGAATACACCAAAACAGGGTTAAACGTACATTGCTTATCTTCTAATAATTCTTTTTCTGACCTTACATTTCCTAGCAATTCTTCCTTCCTTTTTTCATGAGCTAATGACTGGTAGAATAATCTATTTATATTATTATTTTTAATTTCTTTATTTCTTCTTATTTTGTTTAGCTTTTCAACTTTGTAGTTTTCTAATGATTTTTGTATTTTTTCTTTTAATTTTTCTTTTTTGTCTTGAGGTAAATTAATATTTTTAGTTGCTTCGTTTATTATTTTATTTAAGTCTTCGTAAATGTTAAAATCTACTTCAAGTTTTTTTTGTTCGTCTATTTCTAAAAGTAGTTGTATTTTGTCATCGGTATTTTTGTTTTCTTCGTGAATTTTCATTGTTTTGTTTATTAATTTAGTGGTTTATTAATTAATAAATGTCTTTAAAATTATTATATTATTATTTAAAATAAAATAAAGTATTATAAATAATATAACCTAATTTATATAACTTAATTATTATAATATAATAAAACATACCTTCAAATTAATTATTTAGTATTTTTTTCAATTCTCTTATAAATAATTATAATTAATAAAATATATAAAAATAAAATGTCAGAAACATGGATAGTCTCAATTCTTATCATATTTAATATAATCATTTACGGATTTAGCTTCTATCTCATTATCAAAAATAAAAACATTCAGGCTATTTCCATCCGTTCGCCGAATCTCTTAATATTAAACAACTTAGGAGGCTTTCTAATGAGTAGTACTTATATATTTTATGAATTAATGAAGTGTATATACCCAGATGTTGATACTAAGAAACAAAGTAGTTTTAATTACTTTTGCAAGATTTTACCGAATAATTATTTAATACTCCATTTTCTAATGATATTACCTTATTTGTTGCGTTATCATAGAATTATTGCTTGTTGTAAGATACAATCGGATGAGGATATACTATCAAATAACTTTTCAACTAAAAGACACAGATATACCGAAACTTACTATATTAAAATACTCGCAGTTCTTATGTTTATAATTATAATGATATCCTTTACACTTAATTACTTAGTTAATGATTACTATATTACTCCTTTTTACTTCGATAGCTGTTTTTTATTTATGAATAGCCCTCCTTCGTTTTTCTCTACACCTGCTTATATTAGTTACTTTTGGATTATTACTAATTTTTTGGAACATGTTGCTTTGTTATCGTATTTATATGTTGTGTTTATAAATGGAAAAGTGAATGATAACATAAAATTAGAATTTATAGCTTTTGCGATTTTATGGATTGTTTTTCCGAATACCTTAAGAATATTCGATCTATGTAAGGTTAACATTTCCGATTTCGCTATTTGCATTATATGCTTAATATTTTTATACTGTTGTTTATTCGTTAACGGCTACCTTCCTATTTACTACTCTTTCTCAAGTAAACAAGATGTCAAATACACTTTTAATTCCAAATTAGTAGACAACTTCTTTTTGTTTCTTAGTAATGAAGATTGTGTTTTATCTTTTTTAAATTATATTAATGAGGTTAAGGATGAGAAAGCCATTTACTACTTAAGAATATATACAGATATAATGAAATTAAAGATGAAGTATCAACTAGTGGATAATACTGAATTACTAGATATATCAAAAAATATATTTAATAATTATTTCAACTTAGCATCATCACAATACTTTTCTGACGAAACTGTATCAAAAATAAAAGCTCATACAGAACAACTATACAGCGATGATGTCAATTTAGAAATTTTCGATCCAGGTCTAGTTGTTGCCTACGAGTACTTATTTGGAGTTTTTAAAAGATTTAAAGAAACTGTCGATTATAAAATACTAATTGATAATCTAAATTTAGTTACATATATTCAATGTAAAATGTGTAATACTGGATTAATTAATCCAATTTGATATAAAAATTAGTTCTAATTTAATTAGTTATCGTAATTAAGTACGATATGTTTAATATATAAATTTTTATTTATTATATTATTCATTTTTATTTAGATTATTATTTTATAACGTTAGTAATATTTATGTTAATTATTATTGTTTTTTCTTTTTTCTATTTCAATTTTAACTTTTAACTTTTCAACAAAAAATTTAATTATAATAAACATTAATTTTACATTCAATTATTAAATACTGATAAATAATAAATAAAACAATGGCAGATGTCAAACCTCTTGTAAAAGGAGCAGACATTCCTAAATTTAGAATTGTAGTGCTAGGTAACTCCAAAACAGGAAAAACAAGCTTACTTAGTCAATATATTTCAAATTGCTTTAGAGAAAGCTACTACCCAACAAAAGAATTTACCTTTTACAAGCTTACTTTTAACTTTAACCCTGATATGGGTGAATTAGACGAATATGCCTATGTTGAGTTACTCGATACGATCGGGGTGGATAGAGGCAAAAAAATAGACTATATAAAAGAGTTCTATAATAACACTATAATAAATGAAAGAGATATTAATCAAACAAGCACTAAAATAAATGAACGATTAAAAAAACTTATAAAATATGATTACTCTGCGACAGATAAAGAAGACATGTTGTCGGATCGTGGGCTTTTTAGTCATGATAAAGTTATGGCATTTATATGTGTGTTTGATTATAATGATCCTTCTTCTTTCTTAGCGGTAAGTATAATATAATATGAATATATTATATAAAATTATGTTTACTTTTTATAACAATTAAATTACGATAATCTTATAACTATTTTAGGTCACTGATCTTGCTTGGAAGATAAAAAAAGGAGAAAATGATAAGAATTTTAGTGAATCCGAAAAAAGTATATTTTTATACATAGGCAACATGCATGATAATTTACTAATTGATTATTCAAGACTAGACGAACAAGAAATCAAAAACGCATTAAAAGAAGACACAAAAGCAACAAGTTATATAGCAGACTTAGCTAAGAAATTTTATAAAGATAATATTTTAGAAGCAACAAGCGATATTATATTTACATCAGCGAAACATAATATAAATGTTAAATTGGTATGTTTTTACTTATAATATAATTTACTCATTAATTGTTTAGGCCTTTAATTCATTGTTTAATAAACTACATCAAAAAGACTCTCTATGGAGAAAAACAGCAATAGAAAAGGAAAAGAAGGACGATGATGAAGATAAAAAGAAGCAAGCTACTTCAAATGAGCCTAGTCTTTTAGCGAAAATATTTTGCTGTGGTGTTACTAATAGAGATAAAGACAACTGTGATAAACCGGAACAAAATGAAGAAGAGATTGAAGAGAAAATACTACAAAGAGTTATGCAGGCAAAGGAAAAACCTGATGAGGCTGGTTATGATGATAATTTTGATTTTATTAATAATATACAAAAAAATAAAGATGAAATAGAAATTAAACTAGAAGAAAAAGAACCTGAAAAACAAAAAGCCGGTGGAGGAGGTTGTTTAATATCTTAATCTGATTCAAAATATGTTTAGATTTGGAGATACAATATAGTTTATTACTTGAGTTATTATAAATCATGAGGTTATAATTAATTTATAGTATAATATATAAAAAATTAGATATTATTAGATTATATTCTATATAACTTCAATTATTTAATTAATTATCTCATTAAATAAATATCCTTTATATCATTTATATCCTTTATTATCCTTTTTAATTAGTATTAAATTACATTATTTTTTTCTTTTTTATTCTTTTTAATTAATTTTAAATTACGATGATTTTTTCCTTCTTTTTTCATATTCTATATCATCTGTTGATAATTCATATCTACAAACTGGACAAGAATTCCTACTAGTTAACCAAGGAACTATACAATCTTCATGAAATAAATGATTACAAGGTATCTTTCTTACTATATCATTTAAATTAAATTCTTCCTTACATACTGAACAATCAATTAATTCAGCTGAATTTTTAGATTTTGATAAATAGTCCTCGTCTATTATAATTTTTGCTAGGTTGTCTATTTCTTTCTTTGAAGCAGGAGGGTTACCGTATTTATTTGGGTCGTTTGCCATTATTTGGCTTATAATATTATCTATATTTCCTTCCATACTCGTCCTAGCATTTAAAAAACTCGAAATTGTATTAAGAATCAAATGAGGTGCTCTTATAATATTATTATTCCTTAATGAATTCCCAAGCCCGAGAACATCATTTTGATTTAAATTTATTTCATTTGGAACATTAGTGTTATTACTATTAGGAATATTGCTAGTATTACTATTTGTACTACTATTCCTTATATACTCACTAAAGTTAGAAGGATGATCTTCTATAGACAAATTTATATTAATTTCTTCACAAAAAGGCCCAAAGCATATTTTACACTTTAAGTTTACACCATCTATGGGAAGTTTATAAAATTCCTTTTTGCAAGTATGACACCAAAATTTTTTTGTTGTAATTGTATTATATCTTTTGTTTTCATCTTTTTCTTTTTCATTTGCTTCTTGAAATATGTTTTCCATATATTTTAATTATTTATTATTTTTTAAAGGAATTGTTAATATAGTGTTAATTTTTAATAGGTTATTTATTTTAATTTGAATAAAATCATAATAGATTAAATATTTAAATTTATGCATAATAAATATATTAGCTTATTACATATGTTTTATTTATTATATATTTTAACTTAAATATTAAATATGTTGTTTGCATGAGCATTAAATAACTTTAAATTAAAAAATTAAAAATTGTATTATTCAGTTGATTAACTTTCAGATTGTTGTTCAAGAGTAACAACTTTCGTTTTTCCATTACCTAAAGTATAAGTTTTAATAATTTTCACAAAGCTTTCTCCATCAACTTTTTTAATGATAGTTTGTACCTTCACATTAGTAGCTCCATCTGGCTTATCTGGATCATCCTTCAATAAGTCCCTTTTAGGCCCAAAAAGAAAGTCTGCTGGTGGTAAGTCAATCTTGACATCCTTAATTGCTTGTGGGGTTTCTTTCTTATTATCTTCTGGGTTGGCTTCGTCTTGCTTTGCGTCGATTCCTCCTAAATAGACATCTCTTCTTTCTTTAGATTTTTCACTTTTAATGACTCCAACATAGTCGAGACAAGTGCATACTTCGTGGTCGATGTGTTTGGCTATTCCAATTCCGAGTATTTTTAAATCGTTATTGAAAATAGTTTTACGGTGACCTCTGTCTGGATTTCCATCGTCGACAATAAGAGAAACTAATACATCTTCTCCTGTCTTTCCTCCGAAATCTAAATTCTCAGCTACTGTCTGATCCCATTGCAAATATTTCTCAATTCTATCTGTAACAGTATTACCATCTGACCCATCATGGTCGGTTAGCCCTTTAGGTCCGATATCATTACAGTGGTCTTGAGCAGCTTTGGATAAGTTATCATTTAATACAAGTGTTCCAATTGGTTTTTGCTTTTCTAAAAATTTAATACAGTCCTGATAGACTTTCTGACCTTCTTCTGTTTGAATACCAACTTGTCCTGGCTTATAGATTACATCTTTTTTAAAGTAGCCAAGGATAGTTTTTAAAATTGGAATATATGATTGAGGATTGGCTCGGACTTTATTGTGTTCAGCTAAAATTTCTTGTTTGAGTTTGTTGAAATTTACTGCCATTGTTGTTATTGTTTGTTATTTTTATTTATTTTATAATAAATTAATTAAGATTG